>WLWD01001430.1_pt1 | contig 153182 bp, 129 predicted proteins | sample 6712731 | NCBI WGS metagenome assembly WLWD01 (sample SAMN12718690, study PRJNA576275) | sponge metagenome | isolation source: marine sponge | host: Mycale hentscheli | place: New Zealand: South Island, Marlborough, Capsize Point | collected 2014-11-01
CGTACGCATGTCTTTTTTTTGTACTTTGACCCTGGCATTTTTGTGTTAGTTCGGTGGTCGACCCCATCCCAAACTTCACTAAACGGAATCCTCTGGTTTATCGATCATTACCCGTATCACCCTAGAAATTGAATTGTTTATTGTTTTGAATTATTTTGTGGGTGCCGTTAAAACTTGAAAACCTACCAGAGTTCCATTTCTATTCGTGTTTGTGGTGGTATTCATTGTCCACTAGACTAACAACCACAAAGGTAAGTCTTGTGAAGGTATGTCCAGTTGTGTGAAAGTATTGTGTGTTACAGGTACTATTTAGCTGAAGAATATCACAAAGAAAACGTTTAAATAACGTGTATTGTTGTTGTTGTTGTTTTTTTGTTTTGTTTTTTGTTTGTTTGTTTTTTTGTTTTGTTTTTCACTTCAAACAGTTGTGGCTAGTGGTTACTATGGTATTGAAATACCTTTACCTTATAAATGTAACTCGACCTTATTTTTAGTAGCTTTGAGTGTTAATCATATAACAATAGTGTAGTTTTAGGCTCGCTCGCCATTTGTGCTCAAGCACATCACTAGTTATGTCTCATTAATTTCTTTTGTTCTTTACTCAATTTGTTAACTACTTACTACCATCCACTACTCTACAATTTTCCTTTTTCTCTGATCAAAGAGCTGGCTAGGTGGGGTGGAGCCTTGCTCCTGAAGGCCACATGTAACTATTACTCTAATTCACACTTTTTTCTGATGAGTGACTTGAGCTGCATAGGTACCCACTTTTGTAGGTAACGCCCCCTCTATTGGCACATCGTAATCACGTGAACAAAATGTTCCTGCTGCCCGCTGTAGTTTTGCTTATGGGAAGTTTTTAACCAAGTCCAGAAGTGAAGTTTCGCGTTGAAAATATATACCATTGAGTGTCTCTGGCCTGAGCTTCTTCTCTTATGAAGACAGTGTTTACATCTACCATTTTCATTGCTCAAAGCTATATTGATACCTGATTAGAACAGCCAATAAATTATTCTTTTGGTCCGAGGTGATTTTGTAAATTTCTAGCTAGTGTATAGTAGCGCTGAGAGTTCGCACCTTTGTTGCTCCTTAATTTATCTTAGCTCCACTCCTATCAATACTTTGGTTTTGTGTCAATGGCATGTCTGGCATTCTTATATTGGTGCAGTTCTTGTTTTTGTGGGTAGTTGTATGGCCAGTCTTTTGGGCATTGAACTCTTTTTAATACATGTAGCAATATAGCTAGGTTAGCACAACTGGCCACCTCTGTATCTATCACACCAGCCATCTATCATCATCAGCCACCCACGAAAGTTATTACAGTAACATATGGCTTTATTAAGTTCCGTATGTTCATTTTGTTGTATAGAGTCCTGGAAGTTCTGGATGATGATGTATCCAATCATCCTCCTGCGCTATTCCCGGACTCCCAGTCCAGCGTGTACGACAGCATGGCTACGGCAGACGAGTCCAGTTTCATTCCCTTCCAAGATGAAAGCTGCATGTCTTTCAGAAAGACACAAGAGGTGAATCCGTCCAAGAGTTTGTTGGCCAATGCTGGTGGTAGGGAGAACAGCATGGGGGCTTCTCGTAGCTGTAGGGGAAACTCTGCTTCATCGGTCGCTCGTTCCAAGCTTAATGGAGGAGGTGTGATCCAGCAACCAGCACTGAGTGAAAGAAAGTAAGAGATTTTCATGAGTATTGCTTCTGTGGACATGTCAGGGAAACAAGCTTAATGGAGGAGGTGTGATCCAGCAACCAGCACTGAGTGAAAGAAAGTAAGAGATTTTCATGAGTATTGCTTCTGTGGACATGTCAGGGAAACTCAACCTGTAGGATAAGTTAGGGCCTTAGCTACTAGAATTTCAACTGAATTGGCCAAATATTTTTATTTTATTTTATTTTTTATTTTTTTTAGTTATCTAGTTATTCATAATTGCACCCACATATCTTCTTGCCTTCTGTTTATTTGGCATGCATAACAAGCCTATTCACTTTTTTTTGTTTGTTTTCCGTTTTCGTTGTTTGTTTGTTGTTGTTTATTGTTATTTTTGGATATGTCCACACAGGGTTTTGCAGGAGATCCCAGTTTCATCAGATATGCCCGCACAACAGCAGAAGCCTGGATCCAATATGGCAGAGGACTCCTACAGCATGTACACAGACAGCATGGCAACTGCTGACGAGTCCAGCTTTATGCCTTTCCAGGATGAGAGCTGCATGTCGTTCAGGAAAGCCCAGGATGTGAAGTCGTCCCGGTGTTTGGGGGGCAATGTGGGCAGGGAAGACAGCATTACTACTCGTAGGTACGGTGGAGAAGTTTCCTCGTCTATTGTGAACTCCAGGCAGATTGGAAATGTGGCACCACAGCCAACTCTAGGCACCAGGAAGTGAGTTTCTTTTTTACTGATTAGTAGCACTGCACATAAATATAAACAACAACAACATTATCGTTATTAGACAGTATTACAGTAGAATGAATAATTGAAATTCAGGGTATTAATGTTCAACTTTGTGCTTGATAGGTATATTATGCATTTTACAGAGCATAGGCTCTACTGGGACCACCATAGGTGCCTAATCTTAACCAGTTTTAGTCTGAACTAGTTAAGATGACTTTTCATGGCTGGTTTCAAACTCACATGCACTCAGCCTTCGAGAGGTCTTCTAGTGAGTAGAACTAAAAGAAATGGTTACATAGATGTAGCATAATTAGAAATTAAAGGACCTGCCTCCTGTCCATGGAGGCAAATACAATCCCAGAGGCCCACAACCTGGGAGGTCAGACTACCAAGCCTGTACAGCTCTTAATCAGTCCTCAGTTATTAAAAATGCTAAATGCTTACTCTTTCAAGTCACAAAAAGTTGCAGTGAATGGTTACTATGATTTGGGACCTTTTACCTGAATTATTTTTAAAAAACTTGGCCGTTTTTTTTTTTTTTAAGTTGCTGAGTGATTGTAGTCAATGAGTTACTGGTACAAAGTCAAGTGTTCTGTATTTGTTGCTCAAGTTAATGGTCAACTACTAGTTATTATTTTATTTTATTATTTTTAATAAGAGCCTGGCATCCTATTCATTTCCTGTTGCATTCTTTCTGTCCAATGTCTCAATATGTGTTCTCGTTACTCTAGGGCATTGCAGGAGTTACCTATGGAGTCTTCAGATGTGCCATTTCAACAACACAAGCCTGCGTATGGCTTGCCTCGGGATTCGTACGGTGCGTACAACTCCACTACCCAGGACGAATCCACTTTCATCCCTTATTGCGATGCCAGCAATGCATCTGTGGCAGCATCGGGTCAAGGAGCCCCGCCTCCTGCCCCACCCCCTTCTATTGCTCGTGTAGGTCCTGACCTCCCCAAGGGATGGACAGACAGAATGTCTTCCATGCCACAGAGTGAGATCTTGGAGGTCACCCAGGGGTTTACGCAGTTTGACATCAAACACCCAGAGTCCTATGACGCTGTTTCAACTCCTGCTCACCAAAAATCACTCCATCGTAAGTTCAAGTGTTGGTAGAGACTAAGAAGCAGGAAAATAGACACACAAAACTTTCGCAGCTGTGCAAGTTAAATATGTATTCTTCTAATAGTTCTACAGTGTATTTTATTTTGTCGATTGCAATGTCTCTTACTTACCCATTTGTGACTTACCGCTTACTACCATTTTATTTGGAGTCCTTTATTGTAAGTATTTATGGTATACTGGTGTGTAAGGCTTCCGGTTTTTTAGCAAGATAGGCAGTTAAAAGCAATGAACATCATGCTGGCATAATGGGGGAAATCTTGGGCTAAATTGTTGCAATATGTAGCACTAGCAATGCATTCAAGTTGCTTGGCAAGCATTAGAACTGGTCATCTGCAGTGAAGGAAAAAACTTCTTGTACAAATGTCCTCTGCTGCTCCAGGAAGGATTTTTTTTAACAAAGTTTTTTTGTTTTTTTTAATTTTTTGTTTTTATTGTTGCTGTTGTTGTTGTTGGATATTTCCGAAATTCTAGCCGAATAAATTTCATAGAAACTAGCCTACTTTACAGAATAAGGATAGGAGAAAGAAAGTTCAGAGTTTAGAGTTTATCCCTCCTGCCCCTTATGTCACCTTCCAGATATGAATATCAACCTTTCCATTATTTCTGAAGCCACGACCAGTGAAAACAGCCATTACTGTACCCAGCCTCTGGTTGCCAGGCCCACCTGTCTCTCCACCATCACTGAGGAGTCTTCAGTGAAAAGCAAGTTTACCACATTGTCATCCAGCAGGTTAGTCTTCCCTCTGTCCCTCCTTGTGTGTTGGACGTGAATAATTTGCTTTTTTTTTCCCTGTCCAATATTCTTTATCAAATGCTCATAAATTACCCTACATTTCTTCTTAAATGTGCTGTAATTATTATTTATTGCTTGACAAAATTGATGTCATATTGACAACTGAAAATTTCATCTATATTGCTCCTGAGAAAGTTGTTTGTATTTCCCAACAAATTTCTCAATGCTAGCAATTTTCGCTGGGAGACACTGCGTGTACTAAGCCACACCCATTTTTAAACTCGTGCTACTTTGATGTGCATGCCTATAATGAGATTATATATTCACACTGATCAGTGCGTCAAAGTCTGTCATTTTTACTCTGAATAATTGCTTTATTATCTTTCTTTGTAGGTCTCATACCACCACCATGGCCACCTCCTCCTCCAGCCTCGGCAGTGGTACGGACCACGACTTGTCAGCTATGCTGGTAGACCCATTCGTGCCAGAAACAGTCAATAGGATGCTGAATAGCCTGGGGGGCATTCCTGCCGACTTTGTGGAGGAAATGGCTCCTGAGGAGAGCTTCTACATCAGCGAGGGTGACTGCCTGAGGCTAGGGGGCACTGGTGTGGTATATGATCACATGACCAAGCTAAGAGGGAGTGGTCAAGAGGGAGGAGGAGTTCCTCCATTTTTGGGTATCTATCAATGCTCCAATGACAAGAATAAGGCCACTGTATTGCAGGTACAATAAAAGAATGGGGGAGTTTGTGAATATTGTACAGTGAACCATATCCATTCTTGTGTACTATTAATCTAAACCACATGTGCGTGGGGGAAAAAGCAGATCTAATTAAATAAAGGGCTGAAAGGTTCACATCACTTAATGATTTCTTTTATTATATTTAAATTGCAATTGTGGATTATAAACATTTTTGTTCAACAAATTAATTTAATTTTTTTAATGTGTTTTTATTTATTTATTTATTTTGACTCGTACTTTACAGGTGCTACTTTACGGTGGTGAGTGGGCGATCACTGCAGCTCACCAGTGCCAGAAAAGACTGGTTGCAATGAACCTCAGACACATGGTGAGTCTGCACATCGCTGAAGCTGTGCTTTGTTGTTGTTATTGTTGTTATATTATTTATTATCAAATGTTTGGCGGCAGACGGAGGCATTTCCTAGGTATGAACAGATCTGCCTCTACAAGAATCCAAGCAACATGACTGTTACAGTGACTAGCAGTCATGCTTATGGCTCCCTCCTGGTAAGCTAGCCCTAGCCCTAGTAGCTACGTGTGCTCCATCTCTTTACATTGCAATGAAGTCCTTAAAACTCCTTTCATCAATTATGATCAATATTTAATTTAATTTATTCATATGTTTTTTCCCCCGTTGAACAGGACTTCCAGGAGTATGCGCGCCAAAGGAAGATAATTGTCCCCGACTCCGTTGTGATGTACGTGTGTGCTAGCATGATTGAGGCCGTGTCAACACTTCACAAAGTGGGCTTCCTTCACACCCAGTTGTCTCCTAGACACTTCCTTATCCATGACATCAGGTGAGTGGGTTAGTTCAAATGAGCGGTTCTGGTTTGTACATTGTATTTATTTGTTTGCTAAATTCACATATGGATGCATTTCATTACTATATCAAAGGTCCACCTTTCTTTTTCATTTTTTTTTTTTTTAATCTTTATCATTGGTGTAGTTTGTTTTCAAAAATTGTTTTATTTTTTTCCCCTGTTCTTTCCTTCCAGTAATCCTGACTTTATGAAGGTTCCGTGTGTCGTGCGACTGATTGACTTCAAGCATTGTGTCGACACTGGTCAGTTTGGCGAGGACAGGTTGTTTGTGGGATGTCCTATGTCTGATAGAGACCCCAATGCAGTCTGGCTGTGCCCTCTCATGAAGGGGGGCAAACCCTGGAAGTGGCAGGTGGATTACTTTGGCTTGGCAGTGTCCATGCTGGCCTTCATTACTAACGCTAAGCAACCTCGTCTTGTGCTGGACAGACAGACTGGGAATTATGAAACACCCGAACTGCCGTTGTAAGTTTATGATTAGTCCCTCAACACGAGCTATTATCAGTCTGTCAACGGCTGAAGAAAGACATTTAAAATGTTTTCACATAGTTGGTCACAGTGGACACACGTGTTCCCGAAGATCCAGAGTCACCTTTTTGATAACTAATGATAATTTCATTTGATTTTGTAGTGTAGTTTATATTTTATTCCTTGATCAATGATTTTATAAGCATTCCATTATGGTACCAAACAGTTTTGTCCTTTTCAATTATTTTGACCTTCTAGTTTCCATGACTATAAAGCATTGTTGTTGTTTTTGTTTGTTGGTTTTTATGTTCTCTCTCATGTCTTGTCTTTCCAGGCACTTCAATACTCCATTTTGGCACAATGTTTTTGACCAGCTACTGAATGCCAATGGTTGGGTTGACTTGGATCAGCTGAAGGCCCACCTCCTCAGTGTCATCAAAGTCTCCAACATCAAGCCCAGCTTGAACAGTGCAGTTCCATACCTTGCCAGACGACTCCTAACTCATAGCTCATGATTCATTTAGAAATATTGTAATAGATTGTTGTGAAAATTGCATCATAGATTGCATACAGTAATATTGTGCTAGAGATAAACCTGGCGATCATTACCGGTTACAGTAAAATAGTTTGTTGACGATTAATACCTACTCCGTGTAGCCGATTGAAGGAAAACCGCATAACGTGTATACCAGTTTGAGCTTTGGGAGTGGTGTGTGTATAATGACTGAAGTGGTTCCTCCTGTTGGGATCAAGTGGTATCAAAGGTAGGTTATGGTGATTCTTCCCGAGTGGATACAATAACAGGGCGAGATGGCCGACTATAAAAAGAAAGTGTGGCCTTCTACTGCTGTTCAATTGAATCACTGGTGTATTCATTCTTCTAGTAGCTATGTTTTCTAGCTGTAGATTAGATTCACAAAGGAGTACTTTCTATCTGTTCAAGCACACAGAGCTGAACATAAACGTGAAATGTTTTACTGGTAAAGTATCATTAGTTTCATAGAACATGCCCTAATTAACGGCAACTTTTACTGCATGTCTGCATATGTGTGTTTCACTGTGTGTTTTTTGTTTTGTTTTTATTAGTTCATTTTACAAAGAGGCAGTGGAGAATGCAGCTCATTACAACTCCCAGTTGTTTCAGAATAAGAAGCTAAGGCTCCCGTATCTTGACGCCCAGACAGGAATTGCTCAGACCACCTCTCCACTACTCAGGAGTCGCCTAGAACGTCGCAGAGGTGCCCTTCATGGGCAGATATTTTCCTACCCGCCAAGACGATGGAGGAAAGAACCTCCTCCTTTACCCAAAGTGCGACCAGGTGTGTGTGTGTGTGTGTGTGTGCTGACTACCATCAGAAATATTGGTTTGGTTAGTTTTAGTGGTCACTTTGAGGTCCAAGGTTCAGTTGAGTGTGGCCCCTCCCATTACAGTTACTTCGGCTGACTATACTATACGTGTAGCATTCCATCCAATGTTGAGGATCTGTTGTTTTGTACTTTTGAGCACAATACCTTCCCAGGATTCGTATATAAGGGGAAAAATGCTGTTGATTGACTCTTTGACTTGTTCTAGAAATTCCAGACTTTTTTCTGTTCTAATTATATATTGTCATTGGTTGAGTGTGGTAAAGCAGTCGATCGAACTCAATGAAGTGTGAGAGAGTATCAAAGATGAGTAAAGAAGTAAGCATACAACAGATTATGCTCTTTTTCTTTTTTCTTTTTTTTTTTGCAGTTATAGAATGGCAATGATCAAAACAGAGTGAGAGAGATGTGTTGATGTTTATTTGAACCATTATAATGTAGTTCAGTTGTTGTTGTTTTTTGTTGTTGTTTTGTTTTGTTTTTGTTTTTTGCAAGAGATAATTTTTTATTATTATTTCTTCATTTATTATCATTATTGTTGTTGTTGTTGTTGTTGTTGTTATCTTTCATTGTATACTTTAGTTATACCTGCTGAGACAGGGCAGAGCGTGGTTACATCATCTGCCAGTGCTGGAGGACTTATTCAGACTACAGAAGGGAAAAGGAGCACAAGAATTGCTACTCAAACTCGCAATGATGGTAAGGTGTGAGTAAGTATGGTAAGGTGTGAGTAAGTATGGTAAGGTGTGGCTATATTGATTACATAGTTGGCTTTGGTTGGTTTCTTTCAAGCTAATGTATTTTATTGCTGCAGTATTCTTGACCCCCTTACCGGGAATGAGATCGGGGGCCAGTAATTTGGAGTCTCCTGAAAGCAGTGAAATGAATGAGGATGACGAGTCTCCTGAACCCACTGATGCTGACTATTTAGAAGAATATGACTCAGAGGAAGAGAGGAAACAGAGGAAGAAGAAGAAGCCTCCATCAAAAACCAGAACTGGCACTTCAAATTCCTCAAACACTCGCTCTACCAGAGGAACTAGCGACGACAAGCCTTTTCACTGCACTTGTGAGTCTTAAGAGAAGTGAGCACATGCTCAGTACATTTTGACTGACCTTTAGCGCAGTACTAAAGATATCTATCTTCTAGTCTGAAAATTGTTCTCAGTTTTATTCTAGTTCTATATATGCATAGGATACACACGCACACACATATGTACAGTGATCCCTTTGTGTCATTTTGCAGCTTGCAATCGCCGCTATAAGACTGCTGCTTCTCTGAAAGCCCATCGCACACAATATCACGGTGGGGAGCACTCCAACAAGAGCTCCCCAGCGCCGCCGTCCCTGGTGGCCCCTCCCCTTGCACCTTCCTTAAGCTCTGCCTCTCCCAACGCCCACATTCCAGTTCCGAGCAAGGCTAAGCAGCGCATCCCCGTGGTCCTTGCCCCGCCTCCCAACCTGGAGGGTAAGGCGGACGCTAAGCCTAGCCCTTACTGTGACTTCTGCCTGGGAGACAACAACTGCAACAGGAAACACTCCAAGCCAGAGCCAATGGTCTCCTGCACTACATGTGGAAGATCTGGTGAGTGAGTTCGAGGTCTAGCTGTTAGGTACAGGGTGGTTACACATACACATGTACTGTATTGTATAATAGTCTGGTTCTCATCCGTTGCTTTATTGTATCTCCCGTGCTACTTTTCTATTTTCTTCTCTTTCCACGTCATATTATTATTTATTACTAGCAAGTGCCCACCAATTGCTATTAAGAATCCAGTAGCATATTATTTTTATCCATTGTTATCATCCTGTTCCACTTGGTTAAGATTACATCAGCTTCCCTCTCCTGCTCTTTTTTCCTGAACTATCTCAGCTTTTCTTATCCCCCTCCTTTCCTTTCTTCCTCTTTCTTCTTGAGTCCCTCCCTCCTTTGTCTTATCTCCTGCTTCTCAGTCCCTCTGTCCTTTTATCATGATTGTGGACTTACGTTTTGCAAAACTTTTTTTCCTTCCTTTTGGAAACTTTCTTCACCTTTTTTTGGCAATTCCACCTGCTTTTAGCTTAGTCTGGCATAGTCGACCCTTTACCTTCTATTGTTGGGGGAGGAGGGATGGAAAGGGTCTGGGGACATGGTAGTACCGATTTGTTCAAGCCGCCCAATTTCAGGCGGCGGTCAACTAAAATATCTGAGGGTAAATTGGCTCAATGAAAATAGCTCAGGTAACTGGGCACCCACGTGTTGTAGTTGACACAATCGAAGGAGATTTCTGTGTCAGCGGTTGTTGCATTGGAATGACTTGGATGCAATCATTTGAAAGACTTGTAGTTGAAGGTTATGGCTTCCTTTGCTGGGAAAGATATTTTTGCCATACTTGTTACTGGATATGGAGAAAATCTTTGCTATGTCTGTTTACCATTGCTATTTGATCACCTCCATCATGGAAGAATCTTCATACCCAAACAACACTCACTTCAAAGAGTCACAATATTAACGAGCGGTTTGGTAAAGGATATAGCTGCACCAGACTACAATGTTTTGCTACTGTACTCAATTCCAATGGGTGTAATTTTTCTACTAGCAATACCATGCATGATATTGTTCAACCCAATCTAGGTAGCTCCCCCAGACCTTTTCCTCCCCCCACCCCCAATAAATATAAAGTAATGGGTCAGCTACGCCAGACTACTTTTAGCTACAATTAATTGTCTTCTACTGTGTGAACCATCTCGGCTCATGAATTATTCATGAATACACAAACCGTTGTTACTGACAGACAAGCGTATTATTATAGATTTATTATTATTACTATTTTTCCTTCTTCTGTTGTAATGTCCAACCTCATTTAGATTGTTATGCACGTGCTAATAATTACTGCACTCCACCGTCATATCGTGAACTTTCTAAGCTCTAAGCAAGTACATGTGTGTGTGTGTAGCTCACCCTTCATGCATGCAGTTCTCAGAGTCTCTGGCGGCCATTGTACACACGTATCGTTGGCAGTGTATCGAGTGCAAGTCATGCCACTTCTGTGGTACGTCTGAGAATGATGACCAGCTGCTTTTCTGTGACGACTGTGATCGAGGCTACCACATGTACTGCCTCAAGCCACCCATCAAAACACCTCCTGAAGGCAAGCAAAATCATCATTTTTGTTTGTTTGTTGTTGTTTTTAAATGGTATAGCATTATCTTTTTAAAAAGAGAGAGAGAGAGAGTTATTTCCTTCATAAGAAGTTTTTTTTCCCTGGAAGAATGTATTGTATATATTTTTAATCCCTTCTTGGAATAAAAAAAAAAAAATCAGTATGATAAATATTTACATTTAGATCCAGTTCCATAAACGGAGCTGATGTCGTGGATTTTTTTAATTGATGAGATCACTGCCTGTACAGCTGGTGCTATTTGAAATATGCACTCGTAAATACCTCAACAAAATGCTGCATCCAGTTTATTCAGGATATAATCATAACAACCTTTACCTCATAGTTGCCTTAACAACTTTGCATGAGTGAGAGGGGAGAAGTAAAATACAATGTTCTCTTTCTTTACAGGAAGTTGGGCGTGTGGCATGTGCTACAAGGTTGTCTCCTGATCATATACACTTGTCCAGAAGATGGCCACGCCTCCCCACAGTGCCACACCTCCCCACAATTAGCCTCCCGGACTCTCATCACAATAGTATCAGTACATGAATCAAATTCTACTTCTATCAAGTGCGGTTCTGTTAAAAAATAAATTTAAAAATTTTGTCAAAAAAAAAATTTTGTTGAATGACTAGGAGGAGAGTAGGCTTTTGAAAACTGATGATGATGCAATATATCAAGATAGTTCAGGAAGTATGTAGTGACATGTTGTAATGGATGCTGGAGGAAGTGTCACTGCCATGTGAAGTGCTGCAGACAGTCAGAGCAAAATGTTCTTGTTTCTGGTCTGTCATAGCTGAGCAAGAGATAATATGATTTAACTCAAAATCAATAACAACAACAACAATAATTATTCAATAATTACTGACTAGGGAAAGATAAAATGCATTTAAACTCTGCATAGTACAAATGATTTGAAATGTACGTTTTCAATGAAAGGGTGTGGTTATGATTGTAAATGCCTATTGGTGATAAGTAACGAGTATTACTGCATGGAGTGAAACCTTCACTTAATTGGAACTTCTACACACAACATGAATAAACTCCTCCTACTTATACTCCGGCATGGCACGCAGTAACTGGATGAGTGTGCCATCTTGGGATGCCGAGGACGTCAATTACAGTTCCTTCGGAGCACATTGCTGGCATAACCAAATTATGAGAGCTCATTAAAGAGCTTCATCCTCAGATATTTCAGATAATGGGTAATCAGAAGTTTTAAAATCAATCAACCAACCATTGAATACCACTCCCACACCCTGCCTCCACCCCCACCCACCCCCCTCCCACTTCCAAACGCATTGGATATTTTTTAAATTGCAACCAGCTACGCTAAATTATTTCTTCTCTTCTACATTGCACCATGTTGTAATAAAAGAGCGGAACCTCCGATAGTGAACTGTAACAAGTTAATCACTCTATTTAGTGAACTCGCTTACTCCCTCTAATAAAAATGTATTGCTTATCACCTCTTATAGCAAACTACCTCTGATTAGAGAACTAAATGAGTGGTCCCAAATTGCTCTCAAAAATTCTACTGTATGTTAACTTGACTTACTTCAAAACCGTGCAAAACAAACAGAAGTAATTCTCGCAGACATCACACTTGTTGATGCAGGAGTCAGCACACACGGGATGCTGGCAGTAGCCGCACACCACGTGCCTCCTCCGCCCTTCCAACACTGCCTTGCAGCACCGACAGTGCTTCTTCTTCGACATTACTCCCTCATGAACGATGGAGGTGCAGGCAGAGATTCCAGAAGCTCCTGCTTCATTGGTGTGGTGGGTCGATAGTCCGTTGTTACTACAAGTACTTGCCTCGTACCCGTTCGCAGTTCCATTGCTGAAGGCATGTCGAGACCCTTCCTTCATTCTAGCCCAAGTTGATTCTGTTAGTATTGATAAATTCAACTATAGTAATTGTATGGTTTCGGTAAGGGACAGGGGCGGAATGGTACATTCATTAAACGAAATGTGTGTATTTTACACAAATCACAAACAATAACACCACAAAGAAAATTATGTTTTAACTAGGGAACTTTGAGCACTACCAGCACGAGCAAGTTAGATAATATTCATTTCGACCACAAGGTAATGTCACTAGTATAAGTAAGTGATAATTACTACACTGCCACTGGCAGCCCTCTGTCGTGGCACCACTCACTGTATACTTCTTGCATATCTTCCTTACTGGCCACATGCTTCGAATTTACGTGAGTTTTTAGCTGGAGAGGGGGAGGACAATCACCGAAAGGGTTGGGACGTTTTGTCATCACTTCAACAAGGCAAAGGAAAAGCTGTCACCAACACCTGGTAAGTAGTCGTTATCAAAACATCAAATCGCACGAATCGTCACCTTTCTGTATTCCTGGTAGTTCTCTCCCACCCTTCTCAGACCCACCCATGCAAAGATGGAGGTGTGTAAGGTAGTTTTGGTTCTTTCCCTAATCTCCTCGTCTTGGACAGCTAGCCACTCTGCCGCGTGAGTGAGTATTCAGTATGCGAACATTTCTATGTTCATCCTACTTGTTCAACTTCAGAGACCAATCTTCCTTCTATTCTTGGTTGGCCGCAGTTTTGGAGTCTTCTGAAAACCTGAAGTGCACTGTGGACAGGCCACTCCTTGTAGCACCAGCACTTGTGAAAGAAGAATGGAAGAACACAACTCTTACAGACTTCCAACAGCACTTCTTGACTCTGTCTTCTTGCTGTGGGTGTGATCTAGAGCAATGGCAACCACCAGACTGGAAGCCTCTGTGAGTGCCAGTACTGGCTAATTGCATCCTCAAAGGACAAAGCAGCACAATGTTTAAATCCTTATTAGTGTTTGTAGTTGTTGTCATTATGATTGTTTTTCAAGCTGTTTTGTGTGGGATTGTCTTTTTTAGACCCTCAAAACTAGCCACCATTGAAGACAATACTTTGAGGTCATGGGCCCAGGAGATCCATCGAACATGGCTGACTCTTGGCAGGAAGGTGAGAGAGCTGAAAGAGCTAGCCCGGGGAATCCAGCAGGAGGTTGAATTTCCATTGAGCTAATCAAGGTTGTTGTTGTTTTATTACTGAAACAAGGGATATTCTTACAAATATCGATATCTCTTGAGAGCATTCAATCCAGACTAACTCGAGTTACAATAGTGTACTATAAGCTTCCTTCCCCCCCCCCCCCCCCCCCCCTCACTTACCTGCTTTCAGGTTTAGGACCGATTTTTAGCAACGTGATCAGATTATGTATGAGACCAAATTAGGTGGAGGTGAAATTTGATAGTCAGTAATAACATTGTACAAAAGCTAGTCTGACCAGCTAATAGTTCTCATCAGTCGGCCATTATGCTGGCCGCTAGTCAAATGTCCAGTTATAATAGTTAATATTAGGCATGTGCAGTAATTCTCTGATTAAATAGTTTGCCTTAAGAGATGAACTGGCTAGACTTCCTGGTCCACTGTAGTAAGCTGTGTCAAGTTGATTATATATATCTGTGTATGTGTGTGTGTGGTGTTGTCTAGGTATCCATCTCTACCCAGGAGCATCCTGAGAGGAGTTCTCTCCTACCTCTTCCTCATCCTTTTCTCTTACCCTCATTTGAAGCTCGGGAATTACGCTACTGGTATGCATGTATGTGTATGTAGATGTGGGGCTGTTGTTTACAACAACAACAACAGCGGCAGCAGCAGCAACGACAACAACAATAATAATAATAATAAACAGCAACTATAATAATGATAGTAATAATATAAGCAAAAACAACAACAGCAACAATAATAAATAATGATGATGATGATTTGCCTTACCTTCTCTGACTCTACAATTGTATGAAAGATCATAAGTCCTATTTTTCCCTGAGGCCTGATGATGGCCACTGCATAAGGTCTGGAACACTGGGAGGTATCAGTTTAAATACAATGTGAAAATAGTTATGTCAATTCTTTGTTGAAAAATGTGAGAGAAAGGAAAGATACATTATAGAGAAGAGCATTTGATATTACAAAAGTGGCAGATTCTAATCCAACATGAGCTGTATAAAATTCAATGGGACCATTGGTTGAACTTAGCACTGATTAATATTAAAACAATATTGGGACACTAAAGAGCAGTTGTGGTCATTCTTGTTGTCAGGGGCGATGTCAGCTATGTAAAGCCATGACATGGTAATCGAGGATAGCTCTAGAGATTGTGTTACTCCCACTTCTTGGGTCATGGTGCATGCAAGAGCGCATATTTTGAAGGCGGAAACATCCCTATGCTATGAACTGTATGTTAGGGTCACATAGTAGGTAAAGGGTATACATTGACATATCCCATGCACCTTCTGGAGGTACTGGCTAACTACAAGATTTCCCATTTGACTTGCTGATTTTCTACTAGAGCCTTTTATAGTCAATGAGTGAGTTAATGGCACAGGGAGAAGTGGAGCGAGAACTGAAGAATGCAGGTGGTATTTTATTATTATTGGGTGGGTCATACTTTTGATAGTGTTTACTTGAAGGTGGGTGGGCGAAGATGGAGAGAAGGAGGCGATCTATTCCCCACTTTATCCGCTAGGCAATGTCGTGGCGAAATTCTTGGGCAACGCTATTTAACATCAGAAAGAAAAATACAAACAAATAGTTGCAGAATCAGAGTGGGGTGATTTCTTTTGACACAAATAATATTTTATTAACTGCAGAAACCAATTATTATTGTTGTTGGCTATAGTATTAACATGATAACATGGAAAACTAAACCATTCAGGTTAATAGCACTTGTGCTGCGAGAAATCTCACTTGGCTTCACCTTGTGCAATTTTCCTCATGCAACTCGTGCTAATAATCCTGAATACCGCAGTTTTTCATGCTATTGTATCTCCATTATATATATATATATATTTTGCTATGATGCAGGGAAAGCTACTGGATTTTGCTGGCCCTGTTGCTAGGAGACATGCATACAAGCAGTCGTATGCTCATTCTCAACCTGGCATCATTGATTACAGAGTAAGTCCCTATAATTAATGTTCATTTCCCCTTCCCCCTTAAGTCGGTCATGCTTATCACTCTCTTCTTCCTCCATAATCATCTCCTTCCTTCTTGGCTTTCAGGAGTGACTTTGTCCCAGGTGGGGGGCGTGTCTATCTTGCATCGCACAGCGAGCCACCCGTCCTTGCTCAGATGCTTGAACTCTATTACAAGCACACCTCAGACCTCTCCCTTGTCGAAGAAATCCTGCCCTCTCTTGTCAAAGAATATGAATTTTGGATGAGGGAGCGGTCTATAAAACTTTCTGAAGGGACGTTCAATTTTTATACCAATTTGCCACCGTCAAGTTTGAATTTGCCGACTGACAGAGACAATGTGAGAACTGCATCAAGGGCTTCCCATAAAGGTAGCATAATTTTGATCTAATTAATGTACTAGTTATTTTGCATTTGTTGTGCTGAATTAATCTGTGGCTCTGCTTGCAGAGACAGACGAGACTCCTGGGTATGGTTTAAGTTATGCCGAGTCAGGCTGGAGGTTATCGACTCGCTGGTCCATCAATCGTGCAAGAAACGAAAGTTATTCTGAACAAAAACCTTTCATTTTGCCGGTTGACTTGAATGCTCTCCTAGGACAGAATGAGCTCACGTTGTATAAGCTCCATGAAGCAGTGGGAGAAAGAAAGAAAGCAGAATATTATCTGTCAGCTCACTCTGCTCGATGTCGGGTCTTCAATAAAATATTCTGGAACTCCGAGAAAGGGGTGTGGTCTGACGTGGACTCACTGTCTGGTGCACATAGGGAAGGATTTTATAGTTCTTCTCTGGTGCCTCTTCTGTGGGGCTGTGAGCAAGAATCAAGTAGAGCCTTCTCTGTCCTGCAAGCAATCAGGCGCTTGGGTCTGCTCGACTACCCAGGTGGAATACCAGCTTCTCTGCCCCTTGGCGATGAATCAGGATGGGATTTCCCCCTGGCCATTGCCCCCCTCCAGTGGTTTCCGGTGACAGCCTGGCACAACTCCAAGGACAGCTCTTTGAGGACGACCGCTAGAGTTGTTGCCCAGCGATGGGTGGAGTCCTCACACTTAGCTTGGGAGAAGCACCACATCCTGTTTGACAAGGCAAGTGTGTTTGTGTGTGTGTGTGTGTGTGTGTGTGTATGGCGTGCATGATGTGATTGTGCACATGTGTACATATGTATGTGCATGTGTTTATACGTATGTTGCACATGGCAAGAAAAGGTGGGTTGGCCTGTGTTGACACTATAGCCAGTCAAGTTTGTAGCGAGAACAGAAATACAGTTGAATGCATTGAACACAGAGACTCACTGTGTTTACTACTGTGATTACCCTTCAACTTGGATGTCACTTGTGTGTTTTGTGTAAGCATTTTAACACTCACTGTTTATATCTGAAGAGGGTTAAGTGTTCTAGGATTGTAAGAATTTTGTAAACTTTGTGTAACACTAATAACCATTGTCCTGTTATATTATTTTCTTTGGTTGTCATGGTGAGTGTCATGGTGATGTTTGTGGTGTAACGTGTGCAGCTGCTGAGCACCAAGGTAGGAGCACCTGGAACAGGAGCACACACCACAGCCACACAGGTTGGTAAAGATGGAAACTAGAGCATTGGGACTTGCATCCCAATGTCTGTATGTGTGTGGGGGGTTTGGTGTTTCGGAGGACTCTGTTGTCTGTTGTTGTGACCATAGCTTCCCACTAACCATCCTCTAGCACCTTGTAGTTCACTGTATTGGGAAAGTGGTCATTAAATTCATAAACACTGTACATTAATAATATTTTAAGACCTGTCCACAGACACACGTGTGCATGGGCACACAAATTATGTAAATTGTGTTGCTAACCCAGAAGTGTTTAATCAGACTGAGCAGGTGCAGTGACATAATTGTAGTGTGTCTACTTAATTTTCAGTATTTTCTGTCCTCCTACAAAAAAAAAAAAAAAAAAAAAAAAAAAGCAACATTGCAGAGTAGACCCTTATCACAGTCCATGTCTATTCTTTTCTTCCTAGTGTTATCTGTAGTTCTGGTGTTATGCTCACATTCAAACATTTTGCCATAGCAACAGGCTAATCTGTGCACAGTACACAGCTACAACCAGTTACCATCACAAGTGTTGCAGTGTGGACAGGGTTTTTTTGTGATCTTCAAAAATGTTTGTATAATATTTTCACTTTTATTCATAAACACATATACACACTCACAATTTCTTTCTCAGCCTTCTTTTACTCGTTAGATGTATTCTCTCTCTTTTACAGGTTTTTTGTTTTGTTTTGTTTTTTTTTGTTGTTTTTTTACAATACAGAAATATAAAAAAAAATGTTTGGCTGTCACTGGGAATCGAACCCAGGACTGCTTGTATGTTAAGCAAGCAGTCCTGAGTTCGATTCCCAGTGACAGCCAAAAAAAAAGGAAAAGCTGTGCAAAAGAGAGCATACACATACACACTGTGTTTCTTCCTCTGTTGACTGCTACTATTTTGTGTACTCTGTTCCTACCCTCTTCTGCCAACCTTCATGGTCTTCTTGGAAAGGCTAACTTTGGCTGGGCCAGTGGAGTGCTCCTTCATTTCCTCACCATGTACCCTGACCTCAAGCTCTCAAGCAAGACGAGGCTCGGTGATGATCCCTCAGCTAAACAACCAAAGTCAAACCTCTCAACACACCCATTTCCTCACGTGCCCTCTCGCAGCATCCTGAGCATCAACCCGGCCGATGATGCAGCATCCGAGACCTCCGGCGATGACGGCAACTCTACAATGCCCACTCCGGTCTCTCGCGGACGCAACTACGCCTGGATTGCTGCTCCAATTCTGATGGTAGCTGCTGGATTCGTCCTGGTGTTGTGCTTGATATGGTGCCGTTGGCTCTTTGTGGCAGGAGAGACGCGCTATTGGAGTCGTGTCCAGAATGAGCACCTCCAGGCAGCTGGTCAGAGTGGCGGGGGAGGCGACAGTCGGAGCGAAGAAGAAACAACCAGGAACAATCGGAACGGAGGCAGAGAAAGCAGTGAAGAGATTGATGAACATGATGACAATGACAGAAGAGAACTTTTTTCCTCCTTTGATGTTTAGTCACTAGATTCATTTTTAGCTTCTTTATTTCTTTCTTCCTCTCTGTCTTTCAGTGTTAGTGCTCACGGGCACTGTGAATCTCCGAGAAACTCCACAGTTTCCCCCCCTGAGGCTATTCCCAGGGATCATGTATTTATGGCAGCTTTCACATTACGGTCACAGCAATGGTCATTTCTATTTTTTTTTATAATATATTTTGCATTAATAATTATACTGATCGCAGTAACATTATAATAAGCAGTCAGTGAAATTAACAGATAATGTTCTCATAGATTTGAATTTTTTGGAGTCCTAATAGTAATAGTAGTATGGCTTGGGTAGATAGAACTTGAACTGTCTAGTGTCATACTTGTGGGTGCATACCAATATAAGGCAGGAAATGTTAACTATTAGAGTTGGTACATTTTCTTGGCAGTATTCCAAAATTGTGGCATCAAATATCTAGAAGAACAATCCTTTATTAAATTTGAGTAATTAAAGAATATTTGTTACAATGTGCAAGAAAGAACTGTATTTTACCCTATGTTGCAATAAAAAGAATTTTTAAAAATAATTAAATTATATTTGTAAGTGATGAAATAAATAAAAACTACAGTTTATATTTGCAAACGTCTATAATGCACTGTGACTTGATAGTGCTTTGGGAGAGATGGGTTTGGAACCAAATTGCCGGCTTCCAGGAATCTGAGGTGCTGGTCCCCTGCCGGTGACCCTGGTGTGGGCTGGGCCTCGAGATCTGGCAGTGGTTGTCTGCTGCTGGGTTGGCGGCGAAGGGGCAGCAGCTGCTTCTGACACCACGGTGCTGGTCCGTCTTTGCTTCTCCACAATGAGGTGAGTGTAGTCACGGATTAAGTGAGCAATTTGAGAAGCCTGGAGAATAAAATATAATTGAAAAAAGTCTTTCCCCCCCCCCTTCCTATAGAATCCACAACCAATGTACTAGGTAAAGTTATCATATTTGCGGCACTCATGTCATTGTCTCTGACATGCATACCTATCTATATAAAGAGACTTGATACTCACCTGACTGGTGTTGAAAATAAACTTGGTGCCTCTGGTCAAACTCTCAGTGACTATCATGAGGTTTTTCAGAGAAGGACTGGAAAACACACACATAAAAATAAAATCGCATCAGTCTAGCAGCCGGTCGGTTGCCTTATGCAAGACAATTCAGGCATCTCAAAGACAATTTACCTGTAGTTGACAATGTTCTTGTAGTCGTAGGTGACAAGAGGCTCCTTGTCCCTCCTCTTGAGAATGTGTATACCCATTTCATTGACAGCAAGCCACAGGTTCTTCGGCAGCGTGCTGGTATATCCCTGAAGGACATCAAATATGGTGGAACCATACAGAGGCCACTGCCTCACAAATGATAGGTAGGCTTCGTTGCATTCTTTCTCGGACAAATCCTTGTAGTCACTATGCTTCCTTGCTATGTCTTCCGGGCGGACTTTCTGTCGCATGTGCTTGGGGATGTACCTGTCTACTATTGTCCTAATAAAAGGAAAAGAAATATCATTTTATATTTCAGACAACAATTTTTCTAGTATTACATGTAGTCCATGAGGTCGGTGTCTTGGCTGAACCCTCCCATTACTGCTTGTGCCCTGAGGGCTGCCAGGTAGATGGCTTCGGACAGAGACACTGGGTAGCGGTCGCTCACGACATCATCAATGGCTTGGTGGAGGAGCAAGTTGACTTCAACAGAGTCTTGCATGTTCATGTATGGCTGCAAAAACTTCCGCTTCTGTGGAATTAAATTAGCTATCATGACTCCATTACTGTAGCAACACGCCGACATGTTTCTTCTCTTGTTGTCCCTTTACCCACTCACCTTGAAGGTCAATTTTAGGATTTTTGTAGAGTGAGTGCTCCTCGCGTACTTCTCCCACTTAAACATGGCATCTGCTACTTTCTCTGTTGGCAGCATGTTTCTCTCCAGCATACCAAAGACTTCAAAGAGTGAAAAGCCAGTGGCATCTCGTAGCAACCCCACCCTTTCTTTGACAACTTCCACCACCTGGAATTTAAAAAAATAGTGAATATTTGTTTACCAGAGAATGGAAGTGCATAATAACAAGCTTCTTTGTTGTTGTTATTGTTTTGTCTTTATTGTTAAGTTTTCAAACAGTCTGACATTTATACCTCTTTAGTGGTAGAAGATGGATCAAACTCAATAGCCCTAAACTGTCCATCCATGAAATAGAATCTCTCATGAATTTGCCGTCTTTATAAAAGAAAATTACACACAATTAAAATATCATATAAAAGCATAGCTTTAGCTACCTTCTAATAATACACTGGACTTCTCTGTAGGAGGGAGGGTACTTCCTGTTCTTGGCCTCAATTGTTTTTGCAAGAGCCTATAAAGTAGTGAAAATATCATCTACTTGAGTTGTGTAATATGACAATCTCTCACCTGAAGTGCAAACTGAGCATACTTCCCCTCTTCGGTGTGTGGCTCCATTCCGCACCTCCTCAAGTGTGTTTGCAGGTACCTCAGGATCACTCTGTTCCTAGGGACAACCACGCCACAGATCAGGCACATGAACCGCCAGTTTTGGATGTTGATGCGGCCATTGGGCTCTGGCTGGTCTGTTGTTTGCTTGACAAGCTGCAGGTAAAACTCGTTGCAGAGCGACTCTCTCTCCAGGCACTTTTGTATGACCAACTGGACCATGCTCACACAGTCTTCTGAGTCTATTTCTTCAAACCCACTTCCACTAGATGGAGAAATACCTACAAATGTACAGCATATAAATTAATGAAGTCACACTTCCTTGTTTCTATTGTTGTTGTTTTGTTGTTGTTGTTTTTTGTTATGCTTAGGTAAATCATATGACCATTATTTTGACAGGGAAATTAAAATGGAGCAAAAGGACTGCTGTTGGTGCTAGTAAAATATTTACATGTTTGAATATATTTTAGAATTCTGCTCACATCAAGAGCAATGTATCAATAACCTGCAACATTTTTTTTCCTGCTAGCTATCTATTGATTTTTTTCTTTTCATCTGGCCCACTTGATTTCAATACTTGTATTTGGTAACTATTACCTGAATGCTGGAGCAGTGTATAGAATATCTTCAGAGCAACTTCCTCCACTTCTCCTCCCTTTTCTCCCTCCAAGACAGTTAGCGGTTGCTTCAAAGCACTCTTGCTATATGACCAGAAGGACTGTCTGTACACCTTTTCGAAGTCCTTCTCTTCTCTGACTTTGTTCAACCGTTCGAGCCTTGCACGGTTGTATCGTCTGAGAGTGGTGGTGAGGAAGTTGGTCTTCTCGGGAGGCTCTTGAAGCATCTTGTGCTCTATGGCCAGAGCTTTCCTACACTCCCAGATCTCATGCCATATTTTCCCTCTTTCCTCTTCTGATAGGTGGACCTGAAACAAGATTAAAAGGAGGAAGTAAGTTTTAAACTACTGTTGTTGTTGTTTTCAATATATTATTATTATTATTATTATTATTATTATTATTATTATTATTATTATTATTATTACTATTATTATTATTATTATTATTATTAGGCCTAAATCTTAGATTTCTGACTCATTTGAAGCTAATTATTTCAAGATTAAGTGTTGAAGCAAAATGAGTACTTACTTGTTTTATTTTAGCCTCTCCAACTCTCTGCCAATTCCCATGAGAAGGAGAGTAGCTTCCAATTAGGTTGGCTATATCTTCCTTGTGCACAGTTTCAAAGTTGAAGAGCTTCAAGTCTTCTTTTCCTCCTTCCTTCATCTTCAGAGTGATGGCGTCCTCCACAATGTCCACACTAACACTGTCCAAGTTTTGGTAGCTGTATTCAGCCATAATCTGCTTGGTTTTCATGTTCACAAACTTCACACCGTTCAAGTCAACGGCCAAGAAGATGTTGCTGGGGTAGGGCCAGAAGCCTTTGTACTGTACTTTGAAGAGTGTAGACCCATACAAGGGATAGTGCTTGACTGAAGTCAAATACCAGACCTTAGCTTCTATCTCAGTCTTGCCAGTACCATATTTCTAAGAATAAAAAAAAAGGTATAAAGTTAAATAATAATACATTATGTATTTACTCTGTGGGCTTCTCCAATGGATGTCTTCCAGTCCGCAGTAGTTTTTGTTCTGTTCCCACTGATGATTCTTTGTGGCAAGTACACTTCAATCTCATCGTATCTGTTGTGCATGGAAGGATTGAAGTCGCCCCACAACACCTGTGACTGGAGCCCAGCTAGCTGAAGTGCTACAGCTTCATTCACAGGGAACTCATCCACCTGGAGAAAAATTAAAGTTATTTATAGTGCATTGGCAGCAAAAAATAAAAATAAAAAATAAAAATAAAAATAAAAATAGAACAAAAACATACAAAAACATTTTAATGCTATTAAATATTTTTCTGCTTTTTGTCTTTATTAGCATGAGATATAAATTACGTACACAAAGCAGCAAGCCTACATTAGTTATATTCAATCATATTAATATCAATTAATTGGCCAAAGCATCCTGTTTACTTGTCTTATGCTAATTAGCTGAGCATATGAAGTCTAGCCTCTCTATTCATTTATTTTCTTACCGTTACTGTTGATTGTACAGCCTGAGCATAAGTAAGATGATATTCCACAGGGTCCTTTGGAATTTCTTTCGGATAGCGAAAGATCCTCTTTCTAAAGACAAACTTGCTATCCCCACCCCCCAGGGCAGAGGTGTAGGAAGGACGGTGGGAGACAGTAGTGTATTTGGTCATCGTCATGGAGCTCCGCTTGTCTCTCTCCCACTGAGTCAGCACATCTGCAATGTACTCGTGACCTTTGATGAAGTGCTCAAATTCTGGATTGACCTATATCACAACCACAGATAGGTAACTGACTGACTCAAGTACAAAATGCTTTAGTATATTACCTCATACAAGGCCCATCCGTCCATGCTCTGGAGATCTATTTTGTCACACAAGATTCGGATGACATCGTTAGCTGTAGCTGAAGCATCCACTCCCATGGCCTTCGCTTTCCCATCCAGAAAGTAAAAGCGGCAGATCAATGGGTTTAAGTTTTGAACAGCCTGCAAGCAAAGAGAAGTGACAAAATGATCTATTGGTTGCTGTTTTGTTGATATTTCTTCACATGTTTCACATATAGATATTCATGGATTGCATGCAGTATTAATTATGTGTATGAATTAACTTATTCTGTCTCGCAGATCATAAAGGAAAAAGTTGTATAAGTTCTGTCCCTAACTTACTGCAATTTCGATAGTTGAAGGTGGATACTTCCTAGCGCTCACTTTGGCTCGTCGCATAATTTTCAGACACGCGACTGCGTATTTCCCTACCAGCTTGTTATCCGATTCTCTGTGATAGTAGGCTTGCAAGAACTGCAAACAAATAGTCATAAAATACATTTGTAAGCCACTGAACCAATTTCTAATTATAATAATACTAATTAGCTATTATAATTGAGATGACAGAAATGCCATAGCAAACTGACCTTGTTGAAGTTTTTACTCGGTGGGAATGAAATTGTGCACAGAGTGATGAAATGCCAGCCTCTCATGATAGCATCTTGCTTGGGATTGTTGCTAACTTGACGAATGAGCTGGCAGAAGATTTCGTCTCTCAGCTCCGCCCTCTCTATGCCGTAGGCAATGGTGCTCTGAATGACTAGAATGTACTGCTCGGGTTTCAGTTCTCCTTTTAGTAGTTTGCACATGTCTTTGAAAATGCCGCAAGCAAGGTTGACATTTTCGGGGTCATGCATGTGCACCATGGATGTGGGCAGGGTTGACGACTTAGTATACATTAGCATTTCTGCCTTTGGTAAAGGGTCACTAATCTTAGGAGCTCGACGCAGTGAAATTGTGCTAAATCCAGTTGTGTCTTTTGGAAAGTCATTGAAGTACATCTCTGCAAATCTCACCAGTGGGTAGGCCTCAGGATCAAAGGTGTCTTGCCTTTTGCTTGCCTCCTCTTCCACTCCCAAGAGTTTCTTGTTGACTCTCCTCTGTCTTCTTTGAGTCCTGCTCAGGCTGGCTGGAGTCACATGAGTTGGAACTGTTCCTGTGGCCTTTTGTGGCTTGCTTTTCTGAGGCTGAGCCTTTGGAGCTGCTGGAGCTTTCCTAGCTGGTGCTCGTTTTGGCTCACTCTCTATCTGTCCCTTTTTAAACATTGCCTCTAGGTCTTCTGTGATATCCATGAAGAACTTTGCTTCACCCTTTCCTGTTGGTTTGGTGTCTTGAGAGAGGAAATTGAACATTTTATCCAAGTCAACTTCACCTGACTTGGTGACAGCCTTCTGGCTCTTGTGTTCAGCTAGCTTTGCCAGAGTGAGAAGTTCTAATTGTGCTGCCTTGAAAGACTCTTCCATTGATTTCTGGGCATTCTGCTTTGCCTGTCTTTCCTCTTCCAATTTTTTAAGACGCCTTCGCTCAGTTTCTTCCTCCTCTTTCTTTTTACGAATAGCTGCTGCAAGTTCCCTTGCCACCATGCCACGGTAGTAGGATTGAATGATAATGGTGGCCCTCTTCTTTCTCAAAAACTTCATTCTTAAGCGGATACCTCTGAAATGTTTCTGAAGCACTATAGCTGCTTGACGCTTCTCCAGAAACCTTTTCCTAGCAACATACCCTTTCCACTTCTTCTGAATGAGAATGATTTTATCAGTAATAAGAGCTTTTCTTTTGTCCTCAAGTGGGTCAAAAACACTAATCCTCAGAAAAATCTTGCTCCTTCCTATTTGCCACTCCGTCTCCGGTAGGTTCAAAGACTGCAATATTTTGGCTGCCGCTTTCTTTTCATCTGCAGGTAAGGGGTCGCGATCTTTGGCTGCCAAGCACTGATATTTACTGAGGAATTCTTTTGCTGAAACGTGAACTGGATATCCTTCTTTTCTTATTCTGACAATGTCCAGCATGCCGGAGTACCGTAGCTGTGTGATTACCAGCTCATCATCATACAGCTTGGAGGCCTTCTCATGGTTAGGCTTTATGCATCGAACATACCTAAGAGAATAAAACGAGTTATTAAATAAAACGTTACTTCCATAATGAAAAACAACAACAAACGGCAATACAATAGATGGGATTATATTTTATTTTTTTCTATTTTCAGCTACATACAACTTTTTCGTTTTTTGTACTTATATAACAAAGTAGCTAAATTCATACCATGGTGTTGTTGAGTCAAGGACATCTACCAGAGCCAGCAGCTGAGTCCTGAATGTGTCTCCAACTGTAGGCTTCCCTTTGGTGGTCTTGGTACCAGATATGAGACCCTTGGACTTAGTGGCCCTTTCTTTTGCACCCTCAAGGTAAGTTGTCAACAGATCCTAAAGTTGTTCCCAATAAAATCAGTTGCTATAGCAATTTATCCCTAAAACTTACCCTGAACCTTGTAATGTCTTTGACAAAAAGACGAGATGATTTTTCAAGATAGTCAAAGAAGAGTTCTTGTTGGACATCCTTGTTCTTCTCCAGGAAGTTTTTCACTCTGTAAGTAACTGCACCAGCATAATGCTTGATGCCAAATTCAACTGACCAAAAACGTTTATCAGCTCCCTTCACAAAGTTGGGGTGCTTGCCGAGTTCATGATGAAGTTTTTCAAGGAATGATTGATCTGTGGCCTACAGTAAGCACAACATATGTAATAGCATCATCAAGTGATTAAGCAACACAATCAGTGAATTAGTATAATGGTGAGTGTCAATTGATATTTCATAATATGAGTCACATGACACCAATTTCTTACAGCGCACACAGAATAAAAGTTGGATCACTCATTTCTGATTTGATTGCTCCATAATTAATGTATAGTTATAGTTATAGGGAAGAATACACAGTTAGAGCAGTTTAGTTTTAGTACTCATTTGCTGTAGAATGTAAGGGGAAAATAAATGAACGAATGTTCAAAACCAGCATCTCAGACAAATTAGTTTGAAAGTCACTTAAGTGTTGTCTAATTATACTCAATAAATTTGTTATAACCATAAACTCACTCTTGGAAAGCGGCATTCTTCATCCAGTAGTCTGAGCACACACTTTGGAGGCTTCTCTACCAGCTCGAGACAAGTGGTGTTGTCAGTGAAGCTGATGTGGGAGTACTTGATTCCCTCTTCCTCATACTGTAAATACAAACAATCCACCATTTACACTTCTGAACTACAATTATGCTAAATATATACTTACTATTTTTTGCTCCAGATGAAAGACATAGTGATTAAAAAACTTGTGTAGTTTTTCATTTGTGAAGTTGATGCACAATTGTTCAAAAGAGTTGATCTAAAAGTAGTAAACAATGAGTAATTCTTGCCAGTCAGTGATCTTTAAGACATACCATGAAGTTCTCAAAGCCAAAGATGTCTAGCACTCCAATGAAGCGAGTTGAGTTGGACCCAGGGTTGGTGCACGAGTTGATTTGATGAACAATCCAAGTGAAGGCACGAGAGTAAAGAGCCTTGGCCATTGCATGTCTGTTTTCCCTTGCCTATGAATTGTGTTTTCAAAACAAGATTAAAAAATAAGTCAAACAGAACAGACAGCAATTAAATACAAGAAGACAAAAGAATATTGCTATACTTCCCACTTTGAGATCCGAATGAATGGAAAGCTGAAAGTAACCCTCATGCCCATGGGGCATTGAAAGAGAGAGAAAGTGAATGGGAGTGTTTAATTATGCGCCATTCAGTCTAACTGAATACTTACCTCGGACAGCTTGAGTGCAATGTCTGTAGTAGTTCCTCTCACACTGATCTGCCTTATCGTGCACACCTTGGCTACCTGGGCATCTGACAGACCAAGGAGAGCAGCTATCTTCCTCACCACCTCATGATCTCCCTTAGTCAACTGGCAGGCTTCACTGTCGGTATCTTGAAATTTCAAGTTTCCAATCCACAAAATTGCAGAGAGTGTTTGAAACATTCCATGGATCATTTCATCTGGCATATTCAACACCTGAAGAAAACCAAAATATGTACCATTAATATAGCAGATTAAGAACTTTATAAGTGAGTTTTTATGGCATTTTACAGTGAAGCTGATAAATGGCATGTAGTATGTTTCTATTTAAAGTATTACCTGCAATGCCAACCGCAGCTGATCAAACATGGTAACATCATTCACACCATCCAGTGTGTAGCAGCCACTCTGGTTGAGGTAGTTGTAGGAAGAAGGAGACTCAAGAAATAGCTCTTTTTTCAGCTCAGGGTTTGCGTTGCCACCTGCCAGAAGCTGATAGAAGATATGGTAGTTCCTCTCATGCTGGGCTTGGAAGCTAAGCCTGGAAAGTTCAAGGAGGTAGTCTTGGATAATGCACCCGCTAATCTGACTTCTGCTGTCAAAACAAACTTGAATAAATTTTCCAAATCGAGAGCTGTTATCATTGCGAACAGTCTTTGCATTTCCTAATAAAACAACAACAGATAAACAACAACAAACAACACAAGATGTATATGATTACATGATGTGCCAATAGATTTAAATTATAGTACTTACCAAATGCTTCAAGCACAGTATTTGCCTCCAAAATTTGTTGCTCCACCCACCTTGTGACTGAGCAAGTCACCGTGCACAAATATTGTAAAATGAACTTAGTGGTCTCAGTCTTTCCAGCGCCGCTCTCTCCGCTGATGATGCAGGATTGGTTTTTTCTCTCATCTTTTAGGTAAGTCAGTGCTGATTCTGCTATGGCATACACGTGAGGTGGCAGGTCAGCCATTTTCTTTCCATTGTATTTATCAATAGTCTCTTGTTCATAGATGGATAGCTGATAGTATGGATTGACTGCTACTAGAATAGTTCCTGTGTAGGTCTAATAATAATAATAATAATAATAATAATAATAATAATAATGATAATAATGCTTTTTCTTCCTCTTGCAATTTATCCTATAAACTTTAAATTTGCAAGAGACCCAATTTGAATTATTAGAAGTTTTTATCTTACATATATTTTGTTGTGTCTATATCTTGTCTTCAGATTAGTGTTGATTCCATACTCATCAATCTCACTGATCACGGTCATATCTGGAACCCCATCTTCAGGGGAGGCTCCTACATGGTAATAATTGCACTATTTTCAATTTCATGTGATGGCTGGAAAAAATAGTGTAATAATTGTCGTCCATTACGCGCGGTAAGCGTTGCTTTCCATTCCACCCACCACTTCAGAGTCAGCTACGCCCCCCTTACGGATTTTCTGCATGCAGATTTAAAGGAGCTTGATTACCTTCAGTGACCAGCCTGGGTCTATCCATAAAGTCGGCCATCCTGGAACTGCTCCCCAAGCACAATCTTTTGACGCTCTTACGGCAAAATGCAACCAAACGAGATGGCGCGGGGTACACTCCTCTTTCCCAAGGTAGACAAACAACCCCTCCCACTTATTTTTGACTACCACGCCCATCATAGTTCTTCATGTGACATACGCAATTGAATCACGCGTCAATCACAAGAACCCAAGAACCCATTTACCGGTAAAATGCGCGCGTAAAAATGCCGGAGATTTTTTGACGCCTGAATCAGCAGTTATTTGAAAGACCCCGTACTCGTTTCGCGTGGTGAAGAAGTACTCTTCGGTACTAGAGGCTTTTTATGGAATCGTCATTCTAAAAACTGAAAGGAAAGTAACAGGGCCTTCATGCTGGTAGCTTTTTGCTGCAGCAAACATGGCTGCTCCTAACCAGAGGTAAGCTAAAGTTTAAAAAAGTAGAGTGCTCAATGATGTCATTTCCTGATGGTCATGGACTTTTCGTAGCAACCCTCAGGCTCTTGGAGTAACATCTGCGTTAAGTCTGGCTGGTCCAACTCGTACGGTAAGACGTTGGTGTGAGCTGTGAATATATGAATTGGATTGGCTAGCTTATGTTTAAATGTAGTTCAGGTAGACTGTGATGATATTGGGTTAAATCAAATGTATCCTTTGGAAACCATGGTGTTTTTAGAGTGTTACTGTATAGGTCTATTGTCATGCCAGAGTAGCTACAAGGCATTATTTGGCATGCTATGACAATTAGAAGTTCTGGTCAAATAGGAGTAAAAATGGCTGGAGGTGTGATTCAATTTCCATTTACACAACATTTTTTTTTGTAACTAAACTATTGAATAGCTACAGTTTACTTTCTTTTCTTTTCTTTTTTTCAACTGATTATGATTTGTCTTTGCCCTTCATTTACTGCACTAGAGTAGACTGAGCCTTGGTAAATCTCTGCCCAATAGGATTTCCTCAGTGCTCAGGTGTGACATCTTGAATGGCCAGCCATAATTTGTGATATTATACTAGAAATAGTGCAATCGCTTTTTTTCTGAACGCTAGTACTGCAGGCCAAAGTGGAAATGCTGGTTTGTCCCAGGGCTTTTAAAAAATATATAAGTTTTGTCCTATGTGTGCTGTAAGTGACAAACATGGGAACGCTTGACCACACCCCATGTATTTTTTTTTTTTTTTTTTTTTGGAACAGGATTCTGTTAGCAACAGCAAACAATTTTCACATACATTTATCTATAGGTCAGAATGTGTAGGAATACGATTAGTACAGTAAATTCATATTGCCATGCCCACTATTATTGTTATATTAGATACATGGGTTTTGGCATCATATCATTCAGTGTGCATAAAAATATGATAAACAGACACAAAAAGGTACACTCGTGGTTGAAAATTAAATTGGAGTCAGTCTTAGGGAAAATCTGTTGTCACAACTTTCTACAGACTAGCTAAAATCCCCTCTACTTGATGAGTTCCTTTTTCCCCCCCAATTGCCCACTGTATTTAGAGTTTCTGTATTGGGAAAGATAGGACAAACTGTCTCAAAGTATTTACTTTAGAAATAAGTTTCTTTTTAACTATATATACACTATGAGAAGTATTTATGAAGTGATAGCTAATTTTGACAGAGAGCGAAGAAACGTGCACACCATTCTTCACTTTAATGGCAAATAATAGTGGGAAATGATTTTGGGTGGCAAGAATAGACATTACAAACAAAGAAAATGTTAATTATACTCCACCAATGTGTTAACTGGTGATAATGGCTTAAATGGGTGTTTGTGGGTGTGTCTGTAGGATGTTGAATTGACAGAGAAGCTGAGCGAGGTCATGAGAGGACACAATGTGTTTGACACAGAAGAAGGTCAAGCCCACAGGCTTTATGTCTTGGGCAAACTGAATGAGCTCATGCAGCGATGGATCATCAGAGTTAGCGTGGATAAGGTAAGGGAAGATGTTATTTTTGGATTTCAAGATAAGTTAGTGGAGGTGGTAAGTGGTATTGTGTTCTAAGTGAAAATTAAAGATGTCGGAAGCATTATGGGGAAGAATGAAAGCAACATGAATGTCTTACCATTAGCACAATCTGGATTTGTGGTTTACTTGGTAGGGCAAGACAATGGAAGAAGCTAAAGAACTCGGAGGAAAGATCTTTACATTTGGTTCTTATCGATTGGGCGTCCATGGAAAAGGCAAGTGTTTAAATTTAGGGCTTGTATAGTGATGTGTATATTTCATTTTACCCAGTTCTGCACTGTGGTAGTAGGGTCCAAGGTACGCCAAGTGGCATATGATGGCCAACACTCAATGCGGAGTTGGCTGGAATTAATCATGTTACCAAATGCAAGAAATACATAGAAAACATACAAACAATCCTTACCACATATATATTATGGCAGTTGTTGTGCTAACCTTGGCTTTGGGTTCACCTAATCTTGATTTTTTGTTTGTGGGTCATGTTACTTGAAAATATCTTCATATTTGTGACCATATTGCTTTAAATTAAAGCTTGGCTGGTTAGGGGAGTTGTTGTTAGAGAATTGACTATTATACGTTTTCGTTTTACCCCACTGTGTTATTCCGACAGGAGCTGATATTGACACTCTGCTCGTTGCACCACGGCACGTAGACAGAGTTGACTTTTTTTCCTCTTTCTACGAGATGCTTGTAAATGAGAAAGGTGTGACCAACGTCAGGGCTATCCCAGACGCCTTTGTTCCGGTCATCAAGATGGAGTATGAAGACATTGAGGTATGGTTTCTAGTAAAGAAATTTCTCAGTTTCTCGTTTGTTAGTTAATAAGTTTGAGAGAACTGAGGGCAAGCTCAACACTCAATAAATGTGCATAGCTAGCTAAGTGGCAGAAGTGGCAACTCAAGGGTGTTTATGGTGCAATTTTCCTAGTGGCATGGGATGGTAGGTTGTAATGAGGTAATGACACATCGATTAGATACACTTTGTTTCATTTCTGTAAGGCACTTACTAGCCATTCACATTCTATAGGTGCTGACTGACCTCATCATTCCCTTGAGCTTGCTCTTTATCTTTCTTAATTGTTTTCTCATTTGCTTGTTTAAAATTTGCTAATTTATTGTTTATTTAATTTCTTTTCAACAGATGGATCTGTTATTCTCTCGTTTGGCATTGCCGGCAATTCCAAACAATCTAAACCTTCTGGATATCACATTACTCAAGAATCTCGACCAACAAAGTGTGCGAAGTTTAAATGGTTGTCGTGTGACGGATGCTATCCTCAACCTTGTGCCAAATCAGAACAGCTTCAGAATGGCTCTCCGTGCTATCAAGCTATGGGCAAAGAGTGAGTATGGGGAATAGTTTATTGTAGTTGGCCCTTTTCCAAGTATTACTGTTCCAATTGCCACTAAACTATACATCCGCTTGAACAAAGCCTGTTTCAATAAATATCATTGATAGCATTTTTAATGGCTAGTTAGCAGTGAAGCTGAAATCATGCTGGGAATGTGTACTACTACAGGCACTCTTTATTTTGCAGATTTATGGCAAAATATTCTCGGTGTACTCAAGTGACTGTATTATATGTAATTTTAAGAAAATAATCAAGGCTGTTTGATGTTCCTCTGGTGCAAGGGTTGAGTAGGATATCTAGGGCTCATGCACACTTAATCATTTAATTACAGTATTTTTTATTTATAGAACGTGGGGTGTATTCTAATGCTCTGGGTTATCTTGGAGGCGTGTCCTGGGCCATGCTTGTGGCGAGGACCTGCCAACTCTATCCCAATGCCGCTGCTTCCACGATTGTTCACAAGTTCTTCTTTGTGTTTGAGAAGTGGTGAGTTGGTGTTGTGTTAGGGTGGGTGTGGGTGGGTGTGTGCACATGTAAGTGTGGTGTGGGGAATGCCGGAGAAAGTTTAGGAGACCCGAAGACTTAAAGAGACACAAGTGCAGAGGAGAGAGGGATAAACCAGTGCATGAACAGAAGGGAGCCATCCAATGCAGCAAGTGTGGGAGATGGTTGAGAAGTTGAGGTGGCCTTGCTATGCACAAATGCAAAACTACCAACAAGGATAGTTAATGCCAGGAAATGACAACTTTTGCCACTCTTCTTGGAGGGCCACGTGACCAATTATTGGTAGTGGTGAACAAAGAAGGACTAAGGCATGAGTGTGTGGGTGTGTATGCATGTGGGTGTGTATGCATGTGGGTGTGTATGCATGTGGGTGTGTATAACTGAAGGAAGGATTGCTTGTACCTTTTTTTTTTGTTTTTTTTGTTGTTTTTTTTGAGAAAATGAGAAAAACACCTAAGCAAGTCCTTTCTTATGTACCTACAGAATCCTGTGTACTTTAGTCTAATTACTCTTGTTATAATTAAATGGTGCGAAGTTTTCCCGTAATATTCTCCAATCCACTGTAATATTATTGCTTATTCTATTGCTGATGATGAGTACCCGCATTTGACTCATACAGCAACAGTATTCAAGGTTGAGTGATCCCCATTACATTACCACATTTAGTCAGATTTTCCCAGCACTGCCAAATGGTTCTTTTGTGTTACCTGAGGTTTTTCATTCCCTGTTTCCTTTTGTATAGGGAGTGGCCTGCACCTGTGAAGCTAAAAAGTACAGATGAAGACACGCTGGGTTTGGCACTTCCTGTCTGGGATCCACGAGTAAGTTTTACGGTGTAATGCATGTCTCATTCTTATTGTTTTTTTGTTGTTGTTTTTGCGTATGACAAGTAAATGATTCAGTCATTTCTCGGCTGACGTAATTACAATAATAGCAGGGGGGGGGGGGTTCGAGCCAAAAGATATTTATTTAATTTATAAACTTAACTCGACATTCTTGTATATAGTTTTTGGACATATTTTATGTCTTGTTTCTGTATAAATCTACTCTCTTTAAAAAAAACAACTGATTAGCATTATTGCTCTGCATGATTGTACGGCTTCCAAGTTTTGATCTCACCTTGTTGTATTGCAGATAGTGTTCTTTCCTATTTTATAAACTCAAGATCATATAACTGGCAACTCTTGATGTGTATGTGTGTGTGTGTGTAGTTGAACCCTTCAGATCGCTACCATTTAATGCCCATCATCACACCAGCATATCCGCAACAGAACTCCACCTTCAATGTAACTCGTTCCACTCGTGACATTATCATCAAAGAATTCAAGAGAGGTCTAGACATCTGCACCAACATTCTGATTATGAAAAACACATGGGCTGATCTCTTTGAGCCTCTTAGCTTCTTCACACTATTCAAGTATGCAAAACATTTCATGGGTTTACCCTTGCCAATACATTGCAGCTACAACATATGTGTGTGTGTGTGTGTGTGTGTGTGTGTGTGTGTGTGTGATTTCATTAGACACTACATTGTCATCTGTGCAAAAGCCGTCTCCCACGACAAGCTGAACAAGTGGGCGGGGCTGGTTGAGTCTAAGATTCGTATTCTGATTGGTCAGCTTGAGAGTAGTGAAGGCATTGAGCTGGCTCACATCTATCCTCGCTCCTATGGACCTCCTCCCAATGGTGAGAGTGTGAGTGCTGGAGAGAACTACGAGTCTCTCAAATGGTTTGTTGGACTGGAATTTCAGAAGAGTGACGGCAAGAGTGTCAAAGTCACTCTAACTTCAGAGATTCAAACTTTTTCCACTGCAGGTAGGCTTGGAGTCGAAACATTTTCCATTCATTCTTTCTTTCACCGTTATTTATTTATTTATTTTTACCTTTTCTTTTTCTTTTCTTATTTCCTTTCTTTCATCTTTCTCTCACTCTCTATTTATTTATTTATTTATTTATTATTTTATTTATATACTTTTTTTGCCATATGCTGCCTGCTAGTTTCAACTTTATATAATACCACAGTTATTAAGGAAGACAAGAATCTTTTAGTTCAGATAACGGACTAAATGTGGAATGATAAAGCCTGCTGTGGTCACTCACTTGAATTTTATTTTTTTTGTTTAGCCTAGTTCCATTGCAGCCGTATGTTTTATTTTGTACAGTAGTGAATGCCAGTCGTCGAAATCCTGATCTTATTGAAGGAACTGCTATAGAAGTCAAACACGTCAAAAAGTGAGATCACAGTTTTTGAGCAGAGTTGTAATGTGCTTATTCTTCCTCTAGGAAGGAACTGGTAAATTATTTGCCTCCCAGTGAAGTGCCTCCTCAGTCACGGAAGAAGCGCTCATTAGGACCAGCGAATGCCTCACACATATTAGAAACCCCATCACCAATTCTGCACAAAAGAAGTCGTACCAATCTGGAAGACACCCCAAACAACTCATCCACATCTTCCGTCAAAAGACCCAAAGAGAATTCCTGTATCGATGACAAAGTATAGCAAAACATACCGTATCATTTACTTATATGCTTTCTTTACTCATCTGTTATGCTTCATTTCCTTTTTGTACACAGGATTTAGCGTTTATGACGGAATCTTTGACACAGGATTGTTCAAGTTCTTCCTCCACAATGTCCGTTTCTCTCCAACTGAATCAGTCCTCTTCAGATGTTGATTCCCATTCCTGCAGCTCACTCTCCGTGCCCGCATCTGTCAGTAGCCACCAATCTATGGAATCTGTTGGCCGTCCCATTCACCCTTCCTCTGTGGAGTCTATGGATACTCGCTCAATGGCTGCCAGCTCAAGTAGCACCAATAGCACCGCCATGTCTAGTTCTAGCAAGGCTAGTTATTCCCCTTTGTGTTTTTAGAATTTTCTTTGTTGTTTTCTTTGTTGTTTTCTTTCATTAATATATTTCTATCATGTTAGAAAAAAAAAAAAGGTGAGAGGTTAGATGTAAAATTATGTCTGTCATCCACTGCTGAATCTTGTGTGTCTGGTCTTAGGGTCGAGATGGTACTGGCCTGCAGTCTAAATCTTGCCTGACTGTCCTCATGTATCTAAAATTTTTACAAGTGATGAGTCACGTAGATGAGTATACCAGATGTATTCTGGCTCTTTTTCTTGCATGCTTGCTAGGAGTAAAATTTGTGTGACCAATTTAAATATGAATGTTTGTTTTCAGAGCAACTGTAATTATTTTATTCTTTATATGTCGGATTGTATTTTAGATAGTAGGCCTGCCAGATGGGCTGGCTGGTCGGTCTTCTGGACCAGGAGTTGTTCAAACTACATCAATAGAGCATACACCAAAGAAAGGGATTGTTATCAACCTTAATTCTTCCAGAACTAACAAAGCTTAAAAATGTTTACAGCAAGGGCACACATTCACAGACACTTGCAGACACACGTGCTCATATTTGTATATGCACTTCTGTTGCACTTATTTATGAATTGTGATTTCTTGTATTACATGCATCAATTTTTATATTAAAAAATTAAAACAAACATGTAGCATTTCGGTTATACAAATTTAACGCGTACATCGGGTTCGAGGTTGCCAGCTCGGAAAAGCGGTATTCCTTGCGAGGCGGTTTGGTAAAGGGTCTCGTTACGCGACACGACCATTACACAAAAGAATTCATTATCATTAATTTTTTATAACCCCCTAAGTGAACTAGCTGAATTCTGTTAGGCAAGAATAAAAAATCGTATGAATCCATAAAATAAATTTTAGGCCGGGAAACCATTAGCTAGTAAGGACAATAGTTCTAGTACGGTTTATTAAATAGCTGTAATCACATACCTTTAATATTTCAAACTACTACTTTCATTTAACTTGAAATTGCATCATTTCAGTATATAAAATAGCTACTATACACAAGATGTAGTGATTATTGCAGTTACTGTTCAATATTGTCCGTGTTCAGTATTCTTCATTTAGAAAACATACGTCTCGCTCCATTCCTTCAGACATCTGTAACAGTCACGTTGTTGTTTGGCGTTAGCATTACACGCCTTCTTGAGCCATCGCATAAATCTCCTTTCCTTCCTTCTTAGGAAAAAATATTGTCCTAGCAAAATATATGCTTTATCATAACCGAGCAGAATGAGTCTGTTGCCAAGTACTTCACCGATACCCGGTAGTTCTTTCACGGATTTGTCGTCCATGGGTTCAGAGATGAAATTACGATGTTTTTGACTGGTAGAATACGAGGCAGACATTTTGGGAGGACAATCTACTTCCTAGGTATTCAAAAAGAAGAATTGGGGTGTTGCCTGGTGTACGACAGTTACTACACGCGTGGAACGCTAAGTGCCCCCGCGTTGAGAGCTACTTCGGATTAATTAAATTTTCCAGTATTTTGGGCAGCTAATCTCGTTTTATCTGCCACTTATCAGCTGCGGGGTATATTTTGAAAAATGATACCATCTCTACAACAAAAAAGCATTAAATTTTTACGATATAGCTAGAACTTTAAAATAACAATCATTATAGCTAGTTAGCTATTCATTTGATCTTGAGAAATTTTCGTTTGAAACACAAGCACATTATGACCTAAGGAATATTCCAGAGGACAACAAGAGCTAATAGAGAGTTTACTAGCTACAAGTGAAAATGATATGACTCATTTTCAAACCAAGTAAGTAATTTTATATATTCTGTTGTTTCTCACCTCTAGTTTATTTGGAACTCAAGTATATTTATTAGCAGCGCTCTTTGACATCATTGTAAGAAAATTATTAGTATAATTTTTATATGCATCTAGCACTTCTCTTTCTGCAATAATAAGCATTTACATAATATCTCCTGCAGCGTCTCTCGATTGCGATTCAGCGAGGGAACTCCGTATCAGTATACGGAGGCATCACAACCTTCATTTTATTTCTTTATTATTATTTTATTTTATTTTTATTTTATTTAAAAGTTTTATTATAAGTTACAATTATTTTTACATAAGAAAATTAAATGTCATAAACACTTTAAATGTTCAGTTAAGCTTGTGTTCTTCAAAACGCAAAGGCTTCCGTCCATTGTTTAAGACATTTGTAACAGTCATCCTGCTGTTTAGCATTTGCATTACAAGCCTTCTTCAACCATTTCTTAAATTTTCTTTCTTTTTTTCGAAGACAAAACTGTCCTAGCAATGTGTAAGCTTTATCATATCCCTGAAGAGTAAGTCTATTTCCCAGTACTTCACCAATTCCTGCAATTTCTTTTACCGATTTTCCGTCCATAGGTTCAGAGACAAAAGACCTATGCTTCTGGCTAGTAGAACTCATCGCCATTGAAATAGACAACCTTTAAAAAGGATTTTCTTGAGAGTTCTTGGGTAGTGGGACAGCAGTTCTATTTTAAACAACGCGATTTACCATCGCAACAAAGAGTTTTCACCCACGCTAGTGTAGCCCTAGTCTCGCGGGCTGGCGGCGCGCGAGAGACTAAGTATTTTTCCCCACGCGCTTTTTTTCATTCCAGGAAGTCAACGCTCTTTACCCTACTGTAAGAAGCCCTTTCTGAAGTGGCGAAATTAAAATGTGTAGCCTAGGAATGTATGAGCACTATGAACCGAGATTTTGGGGGTTAGATCCTGTATTTTGTGCTCGAGTTAAGCTAAGCGTACATGACGTACTCTCACTTCACAGTCATCCCGATATTCCAGGTTGTCTGATAGTTTCACTAACCAGATCTAAATAAATGATTTTGCTGATTTTTTTTTTCCTTTAGATATTTTGTGCTTCCTAAACCATCCAATCCAAAGTGTGCACATAATGGGAGATGTAGTTTCTGTAAAACAAAAATCTCGATTGGTGGAATACAAGGGTGAGATTTTAATTACGTAACTCAAGTTTAGCCATTATTCCTCTTTATAAGAATAGCACTGCACTAAAAAATGTTTATTTGCTTTGACTTAAATGAATTAGCATGCTGAAAAGACAGGTAAAAAAGATTGGTGAAATGCATATTTTTTTCCATTGAGTATTTTGTTCAATGTGTTCAAGTTCACAGTGGATGATGGCACAGGTGTCATTTCTTGCACTCAATGGAGAGTGACGGAAGATAGCGATGAGGGATTAACTTTACCTACCCTAGGTGGGTTAGTGTCAGTCTGGGGCAAATTGTCCGAGTTTCGAAGCGAGAGACAGCTTACAGTGACCAACATGGTACAGCACAAGGATCCTAATGTTGAACCTCTTCATTGGCTGGAAGTAGCTCAATTGAAGCGAACTGTTTACAGTCGGCCATTCATCCTCCCCCGTGGTGTTATAAGTGATGGGGAGACTTCGTCCGGAGCCAGAAAGTTCTCCAGGGATGCTCTCAAGTCATGCATTGTTTCACACCTGAAGTCTCACCACTCGAGCGGCCATTTCACCTTGGCTGACCTAGTAAGGGAAGAAGGTCTGTTGGAGACATGCAGGAATGAGAGTGAACTTGCGGACTGGTCTGATGAAGAGTTAGTCAGGGAAGTAAACCTGTTGGCACAAGATTTGCCCTCAGAAGGAATTGTAGTTTTAGCCAGAGGCCAGGGAGTGTTGAGAGAAGGTGCTAAATTTGAGGTGAGTGCAGAATTAGCAAATGATGGTTAGTTACCAACAAGTTATGAGCATTCATTTGCTGTGATTTAGGAACACATATCAGCTACAATGTTTGGTCTTAGCTATAATTCCCTCATCCTTTTTTTTTTCTTTTTTTTTTCCACAGCTACTTCATTTGAGGAAGCACTTGTGTCCCTTTATTCTGGAATACATCAGAAGAAAAGAAAGACAAAGTGAAAGTAATATATATTTTTGGTTATTTGCTTAATTATACATTTGATTCAACGTGTAGGTGCAGTAAGACTTGGTATTCCAGAAAACTGGATTGTGGAACATATCAAGCAAAAAGCCATCTTCCAACTACTCCCAGCCAGTCTGGTGGTGGAAGGAATTGAACTCTTACTTGGAGACAGTGTGATATATGACCATGGCAATAAGAACTATAGAACTGTGTCTTAAAATTATATCAAATTATAGTCGGTAAGGAGTCGTTTAGTCACCTTAGAATTGTTTGGGAATGGTAATAATCGTCAACAAAGTAAACTTTCTTGAGACGACGACGGAGAATGCTATTCGTTGATTCCTCTTAGCTATTTATTATTTAATGGCTGAAGCTTAAAAGCAAAAATGCTCAGGACAATTGCGAGAAGGATTATGCGAAGTAGAGGAGTCGCCGTATTTCTTTTTGTTGGAGTATCTTCTTGGTTCCTTCTATTTTTGGGTGGAAGTACAAACTTGAAAATTCATGAGCGTTGGAAGGAAAACGCAGGTCCTTTTCCAAACTCTAGTGCCAACAACCTCTTCTGGTTTGTTCAGGTCAGGAATGCGAGAAGAATAGGACTTGGGTTTGTAAGGTGTTAGTTAATTAGCTATTTGGCTACTATATTTTACAGCAACTTTCCCTAGTCAAGTGGGCATACTTATTTCGCAGAATTTGCATAGCACGAGATATCGATTTATAAGCATGTATACTTGCATTTTAATTTTTACAAGAAGTATTTCATGGTCTGACAGGTACCTATGTAATCTTTTTTAGCTAAGAGCCACTGTATAAACAGAAATACTGCAGTAAATTTATCTATTTAGCAAAAGAGTCTTATTTTGCAAATCCTTAATTTCTTGGAATTTGGTGTTTTATTCAGTAGGTGACAGATATTCACATATCGTACTTTGACAACATCCCAGTGACCACACCCCTTTTGCAGTTGTGCCAGGAGATGGTAAGCATGGTACAGCCGTCTCTAGTGCTGGTCACTGGCGACCTCACACACGCCAAGTTCCCGGGAGAGAGGCACTCAAAGCAGTTTCAGTCTGAATGGGAGAAGTACAGTGATGTTCTGAAGCAGTGTAATTTGGGTGATCTTCCTTGGCTGGATATCAAGGGGAATCACGGTAAGGGTGTAGCTAAGTAGACGTTGAGAAAACATTGAATAAGTGAGTGGTTGTTGGCATTACTTTTCAGAAATTTGTTTTGCTTAACTTGTATTGGTATTTTTTGTTCTACAAGTGATATTGGTACATTGAGTTGTAAGCACACAGCAAAAAGATTTTCTTTTATTTATTTTCTTGTTTATGCACCTCCATGCACTCAGCTGGTTGCTGTCCCTCTGCGTTGAATGGTTCTTTATGTAAAGTTGCCTTTGCTAATACTTCATGACGAAAGAACGGCAGCTTAAAGAAACTCCCGGGAAATTTGCGGCATTATTTGAATGTTTAGTCACTATCATGAATTAGCACAAGCAGGAGTCCAGCTAATAGGTTAGCTTTCCTAATACAAGAAAAACAAAATCACAAGTCTGTCGGACAATACATACTGGGTTTCATACTGGAATTTTCACTGAGAGTGGGAAGGCACAGCGTGTACTTAGCCACACCCACTTTTAATGCATACCACTTTGGTGCACATACTATCTTGCTTCTCATAGAATTCTATTGCACTATATTAACTTCCCAAATAGGGGAGGGAGGGGGAAAAGATTCAGCACCAGCTCCCTCTATATGAAACTCTGATATATATTCCTTATTATTATTGTTGGCCATTTGTGTCTTCCAGATGACTTTGACGTACCGTCTCATGATCACCATAACAATTATTTCAAGTGAGTCATTGATTCTGACAAGAGTAGATATAATTTGTATGAGTAATAGCACGGGTAACCGTGCTATTCAGGATTAATAGCACGAGTAACGCGATTGAAATAGCATGAGGCAAAGCCAAGTGTTATTTCAATTACTTTACGAGTGCTATTGATCCCTAACTGCACAGGTTACCCGTGCTATCACTCGCTAATAGTAGGCCAGCTTTTTAAAAAGTCTTCTGCAATTGTAGCTACACTGTATCGTTCACTCACTATCTCCTTTCAGGATTAGCTTCCACTGGAACTTTCTTTTCAACGTACAACTCCTCCTAATCTGTTGTAAAACATTCCGTCTAATATGGGTAGAGGTTCTATGGTAAAGAAGGACATTGTCTCCAACTAGAAACTACTCGAACTGTACGTTTCCAAGGTTAATGCTCCACACGTGCGCACTTACCTGTACTATTTCACTTAGCTAACAAGGTATTTCACTTAGTTTCCACTTAGTTACCGAGGTATTTCAATTAGTTACGCGCTGTTTCACTTTCCCCGTGCGATTTCAATTGAACAGCGATTTTTCCCATACATTTTTGAATGGGCAACTTACGTGCTGTACATTAGTACTTTAATAATGTATCCTACACACACATATGCACACGCACACACACATGCACACACACGCACACACATATAACCCTCTTATTTGACTACTAACTGGATCTATTCATGCAGTGTTTTTAATAATATTGTAGGGAGACATTTTTTAATACGCAAATATTTTATAGAAATTTACAAAATGACAACTTTTTCGTAGTAGCTATAAAGATTTCTGGTGTTAAATTTTAATCTAGACTTTTTGTTCTATGGAGCCTTCTTCAGTTGCAGAAACGTCTGGATTTAACACCAGAAATCCTTAAATAGCTACTACAAAAAAAGTTTGTCACTATTCATGCTTAGAATAGTTTTGTTGCTTTGTGCTTTTTGTTGTTGTTGTTGTTTTCCTTCTTTTCCTGACTGGTTATGTCTTCTTGGTTTTACGCAGGAGATACTCCTCGAGTGGTCACAGAGCACGCTCATACTCATACTTACATCACACTAGCTTTGGGGACTACAACTTCGTGGCATTGGACGCATGCCCTTCCCCTGGACCAAGGAGACCGTTCAACTTCTTTGGAATTCTGCATGAGGTATTTGGAAGATAGGCTAGCACTGTTATTGTTGTTGTTATTATTGTTGTTGAGTTTGGTGTAAGAAGGACAGCTAAAATGATTAATAATATATTTATTACATAAAGTTGGTCTTGTGCACACACAAGTCTGATAAAAAAAGTGTCCACTTTTGTAGCTATTGAACTGCTTTCTTTAGTTTGAAGATTTCAATTTTATTTTTTCTTTTGTTTAGTCATCCTTATTTTGTGTGTGTAGGGTGATGGTGTGTAGGGTGATGGTGTGTAGGGTGATGGTGTGTAGGGTGATGGTGTGTAGGGTGATGGTAATTTTGTGCTTGTTTAGTAGAACAGATCAATTCATGTCAACCAAAGATTAGCTAATTATCAGCCCTGTCTGTTTTATAATTCAGCAATGGCTACATCTAAATGCAACTAGGAAATTTTGCAAGGACATTGCAAAAGAAATTAAAGCCATACATGCAAAAGATAAGAAAAGACAAAGATTGACAGTTCATGGAAGTGGAATGGTTTCTTTATTGTCTTAGTTTGGGCGTTCTCAGAAATGAATACCATACATTAAGTATTTATTGCCGACTCTTGGTAATGGCTGTGGTGTACGGTTGATGGCGGTCTTTATGTGAGAGTCGTCTCATGATAGGGACGAGGGGCGGGAGGAACACAAATAATATGTAAATGAGCACTTCCAGTAGCACAGACAGCAAAACGATGTTGTGGAGGACGTTAAAGACAAACGCGTCCAAGAGGATGAGAGTGAGTAGCAGCAAGTTCAACATTAAGACGGTGGAGTAGAGTGGCTTGTCTAGCTTCTCTGTGAAAGAGGTCAGAATACAGAGCACTACGAATGTCCCCCCACCTTGATGGTGACCATGATGGTGAAGAAGCCGAATATGACTGCTGATATCGAAAAGTGGTAGGTGGGGCCGTAGTGGACGTAAAATATGATAATGGTTGCTATGGTGGCTATTGCTAAGTCGACTAAAAAGAATGTCATTATGAGCCCGACGAGAAACTTGTCAGAGGTCAGACATCTCCCGGGGTGGAAAGGGTGTTTAAACAGACGGTAGACTCGCCAAGCCTGCGCTATTATTGAGGAGATTAAGAATGCCACGCCCACTGGCAGTAACCACATTCCCCTGACAACACCCGATAATATAACCGCAAAAGGGGGATGCCCAGTACTGTGACGATGTGAAATATGTAAGCTCCTATATACGAGATGTGCAGGAATATTCTGTCCGCAGCTTTAACGGTTGGCTCTTTTCGATATTTGATTGTTATGGCTTGAAGTACTATCAGTACCAGAGTTTGCAAAATTATGTAGCCTTCCAGTCATAGGGATAAGGCTACTGTTGCAGGAGGTATCAAGTGACAGCTATTTTCACTGCCTCTGGAAAACTGTCGGATGCCGAGCTTCCTGTTGTCGAGCTTCCTGTTGCCGAGCTTCCTGTTGCCAAGCTTCCTGTTGCAGAACTGCATGAGAGTTGCTCGGATGGGATAGTGGTCATCATTTGGAGTTTTGAAATTAAATGCTCCCGAAGCTCCTTCAAATTGTGTAGCCACAAGCTTCGAGCTTAACTGCTGACCATCAGATGAGTATGTAATATTTTGCAGTGTTGTTAGGGCCAGTGCCCATGCCCAAACATAATCGTAGAAAAACTTGGAAAATTCAAAATTAGATGATGTGTTGTCTTGCGAAGACATGGTCACGTACTTTTTCCTGTATGCAGTGTACCTTTACAGGTATTCGTGTAACGTGATGTTCATTGGTTCGAGCCTGCCGTTCCTGGGTGGGGGATATGACGGTATTATCACCAAGCTATGGTCCAAAGCTTGAAGGTAAAATTTCTTGGTGCAGTTAAATGTTGTTCTTTTGTGGCGGAATTGCATGGGTTGTGTGAGTGTATTGGGACTGGTGCCGACGTACACCCATTGATAATGGTTTAACTTCTGACCTAGCACACACACCAATTTCTTGAAGACAGTTAGAGGAGAAAGAACCACAATGGCTCTGGTGAAGAAATTATCAGAAGTAAAATCACTAATGATGGACATCGGATCATTGAAGACGTGTACGTGTGCGGTTTTAAGTTTGTTTTTTCTGATGAAGTTTGTGCCTAACTTTGTGTAGAAGTCGTTATTTCCATCTACAAGTAGAATAACTTTGTTTCATTGAGCCACTTCTATGAGATGCGCTAAGGCAGTTTGTAATCCTTGCAAATTAAATACCGATCTCCAAGACGAAATAGAGTCGCTTGATGTATTGCTCTTGGTGACTTCAAGAGAGACTAAATTCATGGATCTTTTTTTAGCCATATTTGAAATCACATCAGAGGATCGATCATTGGTTGGTCCAATATGCCCTGCTATGCCTGATGGATTCAAGAGTTGAAGTTTCTCCACAAAGTTGTAAATAGTTTCGTAAACTTCCATGCAGCCATCCTGGACGAAGAAGAGTTTGAGCTTAGGAATTTTTAGAATTCATGCTGGCTGTTAATTTGATCTCTGGCCAGCTCCATGGCAGGTTGGATGTCTTCCCCTTTTATCCAAGGAGAAATAGAATGACAGGATGTCTGATTAGCGTACGGTAGTATGACTATAATTGGGAAGGAGTTTGTCACTGCATCTCCACCATTTTTACTGTAGTTAGTGCATCTTCAAATATACTTGCTGCGAGGAATAACAGAGCTAGAATGTTCATTTTTTCATGGAGGCAACCTTTTCTCATGCCAGAACAGACAGTTGTGTTGTAAATCAGAGTTTAAATAGCTTGAAAGTTTCGCTTTTTTTGTGGATTCGCTTTGTGATGGTGCATTTCGTGGCTGCTAGCGTGGCTGGTTTCTTAACACGTGCTAGAGTAATTGTTGCATTTGTGATCCGATATGGTTGTCATTGCTGATAGCAGGAGTTGAAAGCTCATTAATTATGGTGTATTTATGGTTTTATGTTGTGATGAAAGTTGTCATGGTGAGTTTTTGTGTGGCTTAAAGATAATGTTTGCTTGATTTGTAGTGGAAATAAAGTGGTGATGTAGTGGGGTGATGGTGGAGTAATTCAATTGTTGCAATAAAAAGATTGTGGTATTTATTTTTCATTTCATCCACGATTAGATTAAGAGTTTCGCATATGACAGAGATATTAGAATTGGTATAGTTACTACCCCGTGAAGTGAAGATGGACAGAGGAGTATAGCAGTAAGCAACGTACTGGGAGTAGTAGCAGAGACATTGAGTTACATCAAAACATAATCTAATAATCTTGCGTTTTGTTGAATCAAAGTATAATAGTCGCATACTCCGCGATTTCCTTCAGCCTTTTCATATTCTTAAGCCTGTGAAATAGAAAGTTATATCTAACAAATAGAATATATTTTAGATCTCTGTGATTTGATTCGAGCGTTAAAGTTGGCATATATTGTATTGCAACAGTTTGAACTATAGAGGTGAAGTAGATTGATCTTTTTATCTTATCTTCCACTCGAAAGTTTATTGTTACTCCTCTTGGATATTAGGAAGACCTGCAAGTTTTGCGAAACTTGTCCTCTCCTAGAGCAAACCACACCTTCTGGTTCTCTCATTACCCGTCCTCCATCATCACCAGTCGCCATGGCGCCCTGTCACAGCTCATGGCATCCTCTGTCGCTCATGTGTCTGGTCATCTTCACACTCTTCATGGACTCATTGACTCCATGTACGGCCGTCACCCTGGGGGGCACTTGGAACTGGAGCTGGGACATTTTGTGGGGACCCGAAGGTAACTCTAAACATTTTTGTGTTTGTGCATGTGTGTATATGATGTGCTTTAATTGGTGGGTAAGTTTGTGAAGTCAGAGGCTATCAATCCAATTGTGTGTGTGTGTGTGTGTGTGTGTGTCATGGTTTGTGTATATGGTAGAGTTGTTATTACATATTTGGTTACCATTGGGTAAAGACTTCCTGGCCTTGACAACTGTTTTTCTTTGTTGTTGTTGTTTTTTGTTTTTTTTTGTTTTTTTTTTGTTTTTTTTTGGGGGGGGGGGGGGGGAGGAGGGGGGGGCTTGCTGTTATTGTTGTTGTTTGTTTTTGTTTTTGTTTTTGTTTTAATCTTCTTTGTGGCTTGTAAATTCTCTTGCTTAACTCATTACTCACATATAGAGATATAGAATAGAATTGGAATGAAACTATGAACATATCCTATTATAGATCCAGTGAAGATTCATCTTAATTAATGTGAATCACATGATGCTATCTTGCTCGCCATTTCTGCTGACCACAAAGAATGATTGGTGTAAAAGGAGAAAGAATTCCTAAATTGTAGAGTTACTTTCGTCAAGTGATTGATTGTATGTGCGTGTGTGCTGACTTTCTCTCCTAGGTTCCGTCTGATGGCTGTGGATCATGATCTGTTCTCATTTGCTGATGTTGAACTCGGTAAATGGCCGTACGTTCTCATTACCAATCCTAAAGATGCTCGGTTTCTGAGTCATGAGCCGACCAAGAGGATGCTCCGGTCTACTCATGTTCGAGTCTTAGTGTTTGGCCCTCACAAGGTTGCGTCCGCGAAGTTGTTTATCGACGGCAAGTTCCACGGAGACCTCCAGCCAGTCCGGCTGGGTGGGCCACTCTATGTGTTGTCGTGGCAACCTTCCTACTATTCTGCCGGGTTGCACAATATGGTGGTGGAAGTGCATGACGTGGAGGGCAACTCTCAGTCTTCGAGGCAACCGTTTTCCTTGGACAACACTGTAGCTCCTCTGGACCTCCTGCCACAGCTGATACTTCTCTATGACTTGCGGACAATGGTAAATCATTGGGTGTGGTCTATTTCCCATCGATTTGATTCATGTGTTCCAACTTTTTTTTCCTTTTTTTTCTCTCTCTTTGTATTTTTATTCTCACTTGCAACAACAATTCTATTAAAAGTTGCTATCAGACTTTCTTGAGGAAAGATGTCAAGTACACAATAAAAATTATGCAATATCGAGTAATAGCGTCTTTTTCTTTCCTCCCCCCCCCTCCCTACCATTCTTCCAAATTCTTGAGCATGACAAACTTTTTCTTCCAATTTCATAGAGAAAGAAATGCTGTTTTGAGTATATCCAGAGAGTATCTCTTTTGAATGTAGTGGAACAGATGAACTCTCAAGTGCCAAGTATTGTTTTTTTTTCCTGATGCTGTGAAGATGATCTAGGGGGTGTGGCAATGAGATAGAAATGGTCTATGACACTGATACCAAAAATTGTGCAAAAACTTTGTGTTATTATTCTACAAGAAATGTAGGACACAAGATTTATTTGTCGGATGTGCCTACAGATATTTGGTGGGAAAATGGAGTGAGCTATAAAATGCTGCGGCGTCGAAGAACAAAATGTTACTTCATGTTCAGTGTCTGTATCTTCCTCTCCATGCAAATTGTCTTCTTTGTAACTTTTAACTCTTCCATTTTCATAGTGACTTGATCTTTGTCTTATAGTTTTATTTTCTAGCATGATTAAATAAACCATTATGGTATGGCATTACTTACAAAAGAACTCCTACCGTGTCTTTAAAATTGAATATTATTTTTGATATCTTTAGTTTTTAACGTATATCTGATGAATGTCAGCCATTTTAGTTTCTGATGCTCATTGTACAATATTGTTTTGATTGTATGTCTTCAGTGTGCACAGCAACAGTGTGTCAACCACTGCATGGTTTGACTGCTTACAACTATGTCTAGGATTTGATTTAAAAAATTTTTTTCTCTCGTAGCTGTTGTGGCTGTTTCTTCTGCTGTGGATTTCTCTAGTGCTGTCTCTGCTCTCTTCCTGGGCTAGCATTGGCGGCCAGTGGTTCCTGCCTCACTTGGTAAAGGAGAGAAGCTTCTTTGTTGCATACTTCATAGCTGTGCTTTACTATGGCTTGGGTGAGTGGGTTTAACAGGTTGTTGTTTGTTTGTATTTATTTATTTTTATTTTTTTATTTTTTTTATTTTTTACTGTCACCTTTTATAATGACCCTACATACCTGTCTTTAAATGTCTCAACCTTTTCATTAGAGAGACTGTCTTCCTGATTTTCTCCAGGTCCCTGGTTTATTGGAGAGATGTTGACAGGTCAGTATGGGTTTGTGTGCATGCATGGAGTCTATGTCATGTCTACCTTCCTGCCTGGATCCATGACTTACCTCAATGGAAGCATACAAGTGAGTGTCCACATGTGGTCACTTGTTAGCTAATATTTATTTCTTTATTTATTTAGATATCAACGGTTCACTTTCCCATTGGAATTTGTCTCAACATGCTTCTCTCTCGCCGAGGTAGCAGAACCCCCAGTGGGCGTGGTTTCCTGTGGAACCTGGGCTGCTATGGCCTGATGGTCTTCTCCGTCACCATCCATTGCTGGCAGTTGTTCCAGCTGGCGTACCCATATGGTCCTGTGGCTGTCATCGTCTCTCCTGGCTGCACGTGGCTGGTCCTCTTGTACGTGGGACTACTGTACTTCGCACACAAGACAAAACGCAGGACTAGTTCAAGTCCATTGTCATGACAACATTATAGGTGTACACAATACTTTTTATCCAGTAGGCGTTTATTTTAAAGTTGATTGAATAAATATGTAATCATAATGATTTTCCCCAGGTAAAGGGTCGTCCACAGTAAACTTCATCGCACATACACAAACATGCTGACATAGCATACAGACAGCTGTGACAATGTTGTGAATAATAGCTAAGTTGATGCTGATTCCTATCGTAGAAGGATAATGAATGAATTATGGAGGGAAAATAAAATAAATGTTCCTAATGGCCTTTTCTCGATGCTTGCACAGTTTTCCCACAAACTTCAGCTACACACAATCACTTCTCGCTTGACGATGGTGGTGGTGTCAGCTCCTGGCTTTTCTCCAGCTCATCTTTGACAAGCTGAATATATTGGCTTGCATTGGACAAAATAATCTTCTCGCACATCCTCAGCTGAATAATCTGCCGGGCACTCTCCGTCAGAGATAGGTCTGTCTCGAGCTGCCGCTTGTCGTCTTCCACGGATGACGAATATGTCCGGAGAAGCAGCTGACATCTGTGGGAAGAGACATGATAAGATCGATGGCTTGTGCTCTGTGGGTGGATGACTAAAAGTTAATTAGATGCTGTGCCAATAGTGTAATAATAATTTTTACCTTATTCTATTCCAATCTCCCATTACTGTTATAATTACAATAATTCTGCACAAGAAGCTATTAAAAGGGGAAGGTTTTTTTCACACTTGCCTCACATCCAAGAACTGGAGGGCTTTGATGTCACATCTCTTCCATTGTCCCATCAAACACTCCCGGAGTGTAACTATCTCTAGAGAGAGCCATTCCTGAAGTTTCTCTAACGAGGCAGTGAAGACACGGCTGAAGGCAGCCAGGTTGGGAGAAATGAAAGGAGACTCAGAGTTTAGGGAATAGAGGCCAGACCTGCGTGATGAAAACACAACAAAATGGAGGAGAAGAAGAAGACGTACTTTACAACTTCCCTTACTTACACGTATGTCTAGATTAATGAATAAATTTAGATAATGTGAAATACTGGTATGTATGGGCAACTGTAGGGCTTAGACCTCACCACGGGCAATCTATGAACTTTGATGCTATTACAAAATGAGTAATTATAAACTATGAAAATAAGTTGAAATGAAAAAACTCAATAAAAATTAAATTACACACACACACATGAATAGTCAGATTGTTAGATTATCTGAGTTCACTGTTGTTGTGACTGTTGTGTGGTATATTTAGTGTACAGTATTTATAGTGGTATTTGCTGCCTGTATGCTGTGGATGGACCCACAGTGGGTTAGTGTTGTCAAGCACCTGTTCAGGGCTACTCTTACATCACAGCACCTGTTATAAATAAGGAAGTGTACAGTGCCACCCAATAACTCACACGGGTATCGTGAGCTTACTCAAGAGCTCACTCCTCAGTTTCATAGTCTTCTCTTCTTCCTTTGGACTCAACCCTATCACCAACATCACGATAATAATAAACAAATCACTTCAGAAAGATTTGAAACATTTCACACCTTTTCTCCCCTTTATCATTACCATATAAATAAAAATCAAGTACCTAAACAACCACCCACATCTAGTTGTCACCCCATCAACTAAGTGAAATACCTTTACCAATTGCAAAAAATATCTGTAGTCCCCTTACCTAGTTTTAGCAGCAAGCGATCATGCTTGTTCTGCATATAGGTGAAACCTTGCTGCATCAGAAGGTCTGAGTTGGTCCTGGGTCCATAGAAGATGGTAAACTCCTTGTTAGATTTGAAGTCTTTCATGGCATAGCAGTCGCACGTGTGAGTCTCCATGCTGAAGAACGTCGTAATGGACCCGCCTTCGTGGTTACACAGGTCCCAGACCGGGATGAGGGCCAGTGTGGGAGAGGTGTGGCCCGGAGGAGTGGGGATCTCATTCTGTCGCGACATAACGCACGCCACCGCCCACAAGAACTCATCGTAGTGGAAGTTTGATTTGAGTGAGGTGAGCTTTCCTTCTGGTGCTGCCTGAGGTGTGTAGGTCAATAGCACATGTGTGGATCATGTGATGATCATGTGATGATCATGTGACAACAACATAATGAACAGTAATTAATAGAAATACTTGAAATGATGAAGTTTGTGGTAGAGTGGTTTTAAAATGTTTATTTTTTTAATTCTTGAGAGAGATAGTTATAGATTATGTGTATATGGGAGGGAAAAACAACAACAGCAACAACAACAACAACAACAACAACAACAAAACAGCCCTATAGACTAGTTTCTAAGTGCTCTTGTAGTAATACATTACCTGGATGGTCCTGTAGAGGTGAGCAAATAATTTAGTGATGTTTCTGATTTGAAGGATGGCCTGTGCTATAACATACATACAGGAAGTACACGCAGAAATTATTATCACTTACACATGGTGCAATTATTACACAAATATGTGTGCATTATGTGTGTAAATAGTACAGCACGTAAAATACCCATTCAAAAATGTACGGGGAAATCGCTGTTCAATTGAAATCGCAATGGGAAAGTGAAATAGCATGGTAGCTAAGTAAAATTATGTGGTAGTTAAGTAAAATAGTATGGGTATCACTGGATTTCAAGATTAGCTTCCTCCCAACCTTCGTTCTCAATTTAAGGCCCTCAACGTCTGTCGACTAAACAGAGTGGTGCAACCGACTTGTACCACCATGAGTTTAGGCAAAAGGAAATGCATAAAAACTCATTTTTGATTGGATAGTTAACTTATTCAGTTCCTAGGAGGTGGGTATGAAATGTATTCACTGCGAATTGAGCAATCTGATTGGACAGTTTGAACGTACAATGGTGCAGGGCTAGTCATTTTCTCTACTTACAAATATCTGCTCTCTCTGTAGTTCCGCTTGCTTATAACAGCCACTCCACTATACTGATTTGCAAAACTCAACTCAAGAGATATTCTTCATTTACTAGAAGAGGAAGGGAAGTATAGGTTACATCACGAGGTGGAGGTCGGTATGGGATTTACACAACCGAGGGCCGAAGGCCCGAGGATAGTGTAAATCCCGTACCGACCGCGCACCGAGCGGTGCAACCGACTTGTACCATGGCTCTAGGCTATAAGAAACGCATAACAACCTTTTTTTCTGTAGCCTCATTGGTCGCCGCTTCGCTTAGCTACAGATCGTAATTCTAGGCCACGGGCAAAAAATATTCACCTCCTAGGCGGTGTATAAGTGATTTATTCACCCCGAATTGAGAAATCTGATTGGACGGTTTGAACGAACCATGGTATAATGCTAATTAAACAGACACCCCTCTTCTCCTCAAGCAGAGCGGGACAGTTGAGCAATAAAGATGGTAGAAACTTATTAAATGGCACATGTTCTATTGCGAGTTGATATGATGAGATAAAAACGCTGGCTAATAAACGCACATACCTAAAATTGGAGAACCCTGAAACAGCATCAGTTCCTCCTTGGAAAAGAACAGAGGAAGAGAAAACTTCTGAGGAAGGAAATCTGAAAAAGTTATCAAAAGAATGAATTTGTCTTCCTTCACTGTCTCACACTAATGCACACACTACCTCACACAATGCACACACTACCTCACACAATGACTAAAATTTCACTCTCTCATGTATCCACTCTCTAATCTCTCGTCTAAAATCCAAAATCCTCCAAACTGCATATCTCTGATGAACTCACCAATGTACGGTCTCCAGAAGGAAGAAGGGTTTAGATGTTCGTGAAGAAGATGCAGGGCAAGAGAAACATTAGGCATTGTCTGTAGCATGTAGTCACTTCGAATAACCACACCTATTAGCACAGATGAACCAAACAAGTTTACAAAAGTCCTGGCCTTTTATAACATTCTTATTAAAACCCACCAAGCTCTCCTTTGAGTGCCGTTAAGGAACTCATCATTAGCTTCTCCGGAATATTGAGCACGACTTCATCTTTCTGAAAGAGCAACATACATAATGATATTCATTATATGTGACAGATTATTAATATCTTTCACTTCTACTTTGACAACGTTTTATTAGACAACAAAGTCTAATAATTGGAGGGGTCTTATAATCAATAGTTATCAAAATACGAGGGGAAAAAACACAAACACACACAATAGGAGTTCTGAAGGGCATAACCATATAGTAAGGTAATAATGCATTCATAAACTTGCCTGCAATTCTCTCAATGTTCTGAGCCCAAAGCCACCACTGCTAGGGGCTTCAACAATCTCTATATTCTAAAATAAACCGGCAACGTGTACATTACTTCATCATTTACAGAATTGTTATACTGTAGTTCATACATTACAGTTCCTTACAATTTCTTTTAAAAAGATGCATACAAATAATTCAGTTAGTGATTAAAACCGCACCTCCTTGAAGACGGCATTGTTTTCTAGTGCCCATTTTTGGAATTCTGGGATAACGGAGCTACGAGTGGGTTTCTGCTTGCACGGTCCTTGAAGCCTTCTCAATGCACTGATCAGCTCTTGGAGTTTGTCATACTCTGCCCATAAAGCTGGCAGTTGATCTCCAGCACTAATCTGCAACACTGTTATATTTTCTACACTCTAACTTGTTTCCTTTGTAGTAAGTTAATACTTCTTACACTTCCATATCTCTTCTACTACATAGCCAACAGAGGCTTCTGCCCCACTAGACTTTCTTCCACTATCACCCTGTTTTTTCTTCTTGTTCTTCCCCATAGCCACTTCCACAGCAAACCAGTCAGCAACTTTCAACACTCTCTCTCGCTCTGGTGTTCGTCAGGTAAAGGGTCAACAACTAAAAGTTGATATACTTACTAAAAAAGTATGGCTATGCTATCCGATTCTAACGAAGTGACAGACAAAGCCGTCCAGACTGGAGATGATGAAGATCTAGTGCAAATATCAGTTTCTCTTCCTGAGGTTAAAAACAAAATAGTTTCTCTTAGTGAAGTAGCTAATTAATTTTGAGCCCTATACTTTACAGCAGTTAGGTGAGAGGGAGGGAGATATGACTTATAAAGTGTTTGTATGAGATGTTTGTTTGTGTAGGGGGGGTGTCAGAGGTTATTATGTGGACATATATAGTTGTTGTATAGGATAAAGGCATATCAGCGTTACAAGAGATGTCAACTGGATATCAGTAACCAAGCCGAATTCTGCCACCAAGTAGAACCTTCTGGCAAGTAATACATCCTCCATAGTCAACACCTCTCTTTTTTGTCTAGATATGATGTACTTATCTCTGTGTGTATAATAGCTTCAATTGGAAAAAAAAAAAAATTTTAAATTGAACTTCCATGTGTTTCAGTTTGAAATACCATTATTACTTAATGATTCAAGATGTCATGATTATTATTTCAAAACGTTGTTATTGTATTCCTAGAGTCATCCTGTGCACGAACTTCTGCAGCACCTTTCAGAAGGTCAACTAGAAGCAAATTCTGTAAGATGTGGTTTGTTCGCATGGAAACAACTTGTATCAACTTTGTTGACACTTTTTCTCTTTATTTTTTGTGACTGATAATGTAAATTTGATGTTTTTAACTCTCCACAGATGCACAGAATGATACCAAGTCCATGACAATGTTAGAAAAATTCCAGAAGAGCTTATCCCGAGCAAACTGTACGGACTGGGAGTGCAGCAGCCGAGCTAGCACCAGCTCCTCCAGTCTCCTTGGACTCACTGAGCGCATCTCTAACATGGAGCAAGTCCTTGGCGTCCAAGGTGAGAGAAGACGCTATGTAGGAATGTGTGGTGCCAGGTTTCTTGTACTGCAATAGTATGATACTGACAAGTGAACCAATTAAGAGTTGAAAGGAAAAAAAGAGAGCTTATGTTCAACTTGTTATTATAGAGAAACACATTTACTATGTTCTTAACATAATGTATTTTTTTAATACCTTCTCATGACTTAATTTCCCCCCTAACCCAACGCATTCTTATATGCTTGGTTGACAAGATTCTGCTACTGAAGGTCGAGTTGGTTCTAATACGAAACCTACAAAACTTATGACAGCCATTTTAATTTCCCTCATATTGCTGCATAATGATAGTAGTTGTTACTATGGTAGTATAATTGTGTGCAGGGGGAAATCGTCCAAAAGATTTGCTGTCAAGAGTGGCACAGTTAGAGCTGCGTTTACTGCAAGTAGAAGGACAGTCACAAGAGTATCTTCATGCACAGGTATTGCTAATTGCTAACCCCCCCCCCCCCACACACACACACACACACACACACACACACACTAAATTACTTGATATGTGATAATAAATAACATTGCCATTTATTTCCTCTTTTTTTTTCTCTCTCTCCCATAACAGAAGGGCAACAAAAGTCTTCCATCTAACAAGATCCAATAAGCACCAGACCCTACCCGTTAGTGACATTAATTTAAAAGTTCCCATCAATTGTCACTCACAGTATTTCATATTTATGGTTTACCTTCTACCTCTTTTTTTTTTTAATTTTATTATTATCTTGTTCATAATAATATATGATATATGATCTAAAAGAAAAGTTTTTGGGTTTTCATGTGATACATTTGAATATGATTTGTGAGTTGGTTAAAGAGGGAACTTAAAAATAATTGAAATATGGCCAACATACCAGCAATTAACACAACACAAATTAAAAACACAGCCTGGGTGAGATGAGGTGCTATATAACCTCCCAATCATTCTCGGGGAACTCCCCCATGGGTTCGACTGATATCTTCACCACTCTCCACTCCTGCTTCCACACTTGCCCCTTGTTATCCAACGTGTACAGCTCCCCAAAGTTTCCAGTGGCAATGTGCTCATAGTTCCCGGGAAGTTTCCGCCAAAAGTTACCGGCGACATTCTTTTCAGAGATCCCCTGCCGGCAATATAGTTCTCCTTCTGGGGTGAGGCCGTACATGCGATCGCCAGTGGCTGCAAGCTCCTTTATTCTCAACTTTGGGATAGCCCTCCACCTCCTCCCTACAGGGAAGTCAACCGTCACGCCTTCGCGAGCGTATACATTGTGGTTCTGATCACACGCCCACACCAACCAATCATCTCCACACACTGTCACGTTTAGCAAAGGGGCAGGCCTGTCCTGAACAGGCACCCACGCCGGGGACATCCCTGTTCCGGGTTCGCGCGCGTGCACCCCAAATCGAAAGTGTGGGACACCGCAGATGTCAACTGCCCAGGCTACTTTCTTCCCACAGGAGACAGACCGAAGCTTGGTGTTGTGAAGCAGCGTACTCAGTTCTATGTAGTCAAACGACAAGCCCTCGGGCACTTCCGAGTTCATTCCCTGACGAGACCACACCATATCCTTGGAGATGACCCACAAGCAGTTGTAAGACGCCGCTATTAGCTCTGCTGTAGCAGGCACTTCGATGGGCTTCATGATGCCCTCAGGCGTGAGGCAGTGAAGACTTCCATCATTTCTCACGAACCAGGTCGCCGTGCGTCCAATGGCCACCCGCGACCAAGTGTAAAGTCGGAACATCTCGTCCTTGCAGGCCGGGGTGTAATGGTAGCCCGTCAACATGTTCTTTGACCAGTATAGTTTGCTCCCGGCTTCCAAAATGACCACTCCTCCTCGAGACGAGGCGGAGATGATGATGCTCTGGTGGTGCATCGGCAAACTGACTAGCGAGGCCACGGAGATCCGGTGACCGTCAGCGTTGATGACTTGAAGTAGCGAGTTTATGGGCGAGGAAGCTTGGGTTTGTCTCTCTACTGTCACCTCCCACCAGGGACCACGCCCACCAGGCTTGCTGTGGCAGACACCAGTGCGGAAGCCGACCGCCCCTTCATCAGTGATCCCCCAAGCAACACCGTCAGAAGTCAAGCTCACGGCGGCCATCCTGGTGGTCTTGAGTTCGCACCACTTAGTTCCACTGGGTGAAGATGGGCTTATTCCTTCTCTGAAAAAGAGCTTGTTGTTGACACTGATGGCCCAAACTATCCCATTACAGCAGGTGAGCGATACAAAGTTAGTGTGGCCATCCCCTATTTCCTTCCACACCTTACCTTCTGGACAGGTCTCGTTCACTTCCCTCCGGAACAGCACAAAGCCATCCACAGAGATGGCCCACACTCCAGCCCCATCCACGGCCAAGAACTTGATCTTGTGAGCCAGGCTGGTCGTCTTGGTGATATTCTTCCAGGTGCTGCCGGCAGGGTTCATCCCAATGCCCAGCCTCACGTATGCATTATGATGATACATCCCCCAAACGATGCGTCCTGAAGGTGACGTGGCCACCTGCTGCATGGGTTTCTTGACGTACTCCCAATGTCTGCCGCAGGACATGGCTTTCGTAAAGTATACTTTGCCCCTGCTCGTTACCACCCACAGGAGCTGGTCAGACAGGCATATGCATCGCAAAAATAGGCCCGGGGACCTGACATTGAACCACGAGTTCCAGGTTTCCTCATCCATGTTTCTGTTGAGAGATGTGACAACTTCCGGTTCATCGCACTCACAGAGTAGCCGTGCCGGTAGAGAGGAGGGGCCCCGGGTGGATTCCTCTAGTGGTAGTGTAGACTCAGGCTGGAGGGACATTGGGCCGGTGTTCTCCACCAGATCTCCGCACAGCTGATGGAAGTCGTCGACGACTATTGACTCTGACATGTCGACTGGGGCGGCATTTGTGTGTTCTTCCTGGTTCTCCGCCTCGCTCTCGTGAGAAGAATCCGAAGCCTCGAACAATGGCTGCTGGTCTTTTGGGTAGTAGGACTCTTTCTTGCTCACTTCGACCCACGATGTTATGGTGTGGCGATCCGGGATGAGATTCTTGCTGCGTAAGCGAGGCTGCCGTATAGCCGCTCCGGTCACTGTGGGAAGCCAACGAGAAGTGCAATTTGCTGCAGTTCCAGTCTGTAAGTTCTCCTCTTCATCTTGGAAGGGGTTTGGTGTGACTGGCTGCAGCAGGGAGTGTGGTTTTGCCTGGCGACTGCTCAGTGAATATTTGTCGTCATCCTTGCTGTAGTCTGTGCTGACACTGCGTTCCTCACTGATGTCGCTGGTCAGCTCTTCATCGGTGTCTTGGTAGAGTGGGTTGTCCGTTACATCCTCTAGTGGCGAGATAGTGAACTTTCCAGACCCCATAAACTTACTTCCTATGCTACTGGCTGCCATTTTTTCTCTGGACTCTTCCTGCCTTCTGGGCTCCACTAATGTTTCTATGGTTTCTACTTGGTCAGTCTTTTTCTCTGCTGTGAAGAGTTCTGAATCAGATACTTCCTCTTCTTTATAGTCTTGTTCCGACTGTCCCTTCACATCGGGTTCCTCCTCTTTCTTTGCGTCTACATCTATTGTATGTGTGTCATATTCATCCACTCCACCAAACTCTTCCATTTCCTTCTTGTGCTGCTCTTCCAAATTGCTACTGAGAGGAACAGAACTATCTTCTGTTTCCTCATTGAGAATGACTGTTGTTCTAGACTCAATGCTTGTGAAAACTTGATCTTCATTAGTCGACTCTTGGTCTGTCGGAGGCACAGAGGTTTCCTGGGACTTCAGATCCAGGCCGTCTGTAGAGAAGGTTTGGCCACTGTTATTATCTACAATGATAGAACCACCGTCACCACCAGTCGTGGGTAGGTCAGGCTCCACTGAATCCAAGTTGCCTCTTTCTGTGATCGGCTCTTTGCTGGCCACAGTGAGGTCACTGGTACTGGGGTCTTTACTGCTGCATGTCTGGTAATCTCTGTCTGATGCATGTGCGTCTAAACCTTCCAGCTCTTTGGCAGCAAAGATAACATCCGAGATATCAATCAGTCTCTCTGTGGACACTGACCTAGAACCTAAACAACACAAAGATGACAGCAGTTTATAAGTGATAGGGATATCAAACAGCAGCTGAAGCTAAAACAAATCAAACAAACAAACAAAAAAATATTTGAGATATAAGCAAAATTGTTGCATCTTATTAAAATTGTAGCAATCAACAATTAGCATTGTACTCTGGTAACTACACACAAATGCACACACAAACACATGTATAATTATATGGTCCAATACTGAATTAAAATAATATCGTTATTATACTTATTTACTCTAGTAGGCACCCTACTAAGTTACAGAACAACCATTATATTCTAAAGTACCATTGCCATGCCAACAACTCACTAGTAGGCACCCTACTAGGTTACAGAACAACCATTATATTCTAAAGTACCATTGCCATGCCAACAACTCACTAGTAGGCACCCTACTAGGTTACAGAACAACCATTATATTCTAAAGTACCATTGCCATGCCAACAACTCACTAGTAGCTGACGACAATTTCTTCCCTTTTGTTTTCCGTTTCTTCTTTTTGTGTTTATCAGCTACAATATCATCATCATCACAGGCCTGCGCCATTCGCTGCCTTCTAGACTTCTCATTGTCAGACAGAGGCACTTTCTTAGCTACAGCACTCTTGGTGGAATTGCTAGCATCTATCTCTCCCGTGGATGCTAGCCCAGCATTAATGGATGGCGACTGGTCGCTACTGACAGTCATGGAGGACGTGCTGATTTCTTGCACCGCGTCACCTTCTTCTTGAGCTGCTCTGGGATAATCTGACGATCTTTCATTTCCTCCAATACTGGAATCAGATTTCTCAAACCTGTAGTACGATGTTGGTTCCAGTACCAGAATGCCGTCATCCACATTCCCATCATGCAGCATTCTTGGTTCTGGAGATGCACTTGTGGTGACATAAATACGAGGGGAGGTGGTTTGATTGTTGATACTGGGATGGTCGTTGATTGATTTGATATCCAGGCTGTTAGTGAGACCACTATCTTGATCATTGCCACGCGTAGCACCACCATCACCACTGTCAGCAGCAGACTGACCGGCATCACGAGACTTATCCTGATGAAGACTGTGGACTTGACTCTCACCAGCCTGGCCCACACCACTTTTTTCAGCAACAATGTCAGCGACAGCTTCGACTGGCGTAGAGCCAATAGCAGTAGTGTCTCCATCCGTGTCCTCCTTCTCAGGTAGCTGCAGTGATGGGCTAATCTTGTCACTCTCAACAGGTAAGATCACCCCTTTGTCCTGGTTGATTTTAGAAGAGGATTCTTCGATTTCCACTTGAGAAGACTTGTCGTCCACTTCCTCTTTCTTCTCCTTGGCATCACTCTTTCCCTCTCCCCCTTGATCAGCATCATTCAACAGATTCTCCATGCTACCTAAGGGAGAACTAGTAGTGCTGGTGCTAATAGGCAGGGGCTTCCTCAGCGTCATCTCCACTGGCATGTAGGAATAATGAATCGACACTCTCAAAATAGACTTGCCAGCAAAGCTCGCCGAGAGTAAAATGTAGATCGCCCCACCAGCGATAGCCACAGCTTGTATTGGGTCCTGAAAGGTGCTCACACCCACTAGCTTGCCGTTAAAAATATCGAGGATGAAGAGGGTTTCTTCACAGAAAGTGACGATGAACTTTCCTTCCAACCACGAGTACAGAGTGGTGAACTGCCACGCCCGAGAGAACTGGGCAGCACTCGTGGCCACGGACGATACAGAAACTGCCGGGAGGTGGTTGTTATTGAGAATTTCCTTGTACGCCAGCGTACTTTGAACCTACAAGGATATGGCCAAGAGAATACGAGATGATGAAATATACTGATGTATAAAATGAATGAATCACTAGTGGAGCTGCACTCTAATGGGCACTTTACAACTTCATGTTAGTACTGCTAATGATTGCAGAGATCATGTGAGGATAATAAAGTGAAAATGGTAGGGAATAAAATGCATGAAATATGTTAAAATCTAACTGGCATTTATGGAATGTAACCTACTTACACACACACACACATACAAACACACACACACACACATACAAAGAGACTTATATGTTCTACCATTACTAAAAATAAATTCATTCAAATCCATAGATTTACCCTTTAACTACTCTTCTGGCCATTTAATTAATGCAATATTAGTCAAATCACAGCCAGTCATTCCAATGAACATATTTTCACATGCTTCTCATTTCGGTTGTTTTAAGAACTTACATTGCCATCAGTGTCTGCCTGCCAGATCCTCATACCAGGCCTCGACACCAGCAGAGAACCATCACTGTGAAGATGACAGCCTCCATACTGACCTGACTTCCTCTCTTTCCTTCCAATCTACACAGGAAATAATAGCAATATTATAATAATAATAATAGTAATAATAATAACTAGCAAGTACCCTGCCTCGGTCATTGTCGTTACTGACAAACAAGCATATTATTTAGATAATAATGATGATAATAATAATAATAATAATAATAATTGCGTTATTATTATTATTATTATTATTATTATCATTATTATTATTATTATTAAGCAAGACATAACATACTAAAGTTTACTGAGTGATTCACAACCTCCCTGGAAAACCACCTTAACCAACAGACAGGCTTCGTTGTGGCATGCAAGACCCACCAATCATAAACAGAAGGATGTTTAGGCTAAAATATTCAAGTTGGGGTAAATTATGTGCAGGTGTAAAGGGATGGCTGCAGCTTCCCACCATAGGATTCTTCTTCATATAGCTGGGCTAACAGAGTGAACTGGGCTAACGGAGTGAACTGGGCTAACGGAGTGAACTGGGCTAACGGAGTGAACTGGGCTAACGGAGTGAACTGGGCTAACGGAGTGAACTGGGCTAACGGAGTGAACTGGCTAACGGAGTGAACTGGGCTAACGGAGTGAACTGGGCTAACGGAGTGAACTGGGCTAACGGAGTGAACTGGGCTAACGGAGTGAACTGGGCTAACGGAGTGAACTGGGCTAACGGAGTGAGCTGGGCTAACGGAGTGAACTGGGCTAACGGAGTGAACTGGCTAACGGAGTGAACTGGCTAACGGAGTGAACTGGCTAACGGAGTGAACTGGGCTAACTGAGTGAACTGGGCTGGTTCTTGTCCTGCAGTAGTGGGAGCAACTGAGTCTCTTCATTCGTCAGTGTGACATAGATTACTAGAAATATCTCTTGTTTCTCTAATGGGCTCACCTTCTCTTGCTTCCACTCAGACCAGGGAACAACAAAAAAAGACAGGAAGAGGAAAGGTGGAAAGTATGGGTGGGATGTATTGTAATCGTCAAAATGGACAATTTACGGCATTTCTGGACACCTCTGGAGAATATCAGCGGGACACACAAGCACCTGTAGAAAGGACAGATGGACATCCTGTGGAATGTCCCACTGTCCCATGGGACTGTGGGATGGGATGGACAATTTGCAGCTTTTCTGGACACCTATGGAGTTAATTGCACATGCCAGCCTGACTCTCTCCCTAATTATAGTTAAAGTTCTTGTTTATGACGTGAGAAATAAATAACCAAAGAAATAAACACCCCCTCACTAATTAACCCACTCACCTGACTCAACTTGTTAGTTTCAGTGTCCAGCGCGAACGTCCTCTCCAAGGTGGACACCAACAGCGAGGTCTTAAGGACGGAGAGCTGCACAATGTCGCTGCCATATTGCTCGGGACAGATAGGGACGTGGTGCATTGATTTCTCGCTGAACTTTACACTGAACCTTACCAGTCGGCCCGTGGTGAAGCCGCAGAATATGTCCTCCCCGTTGGGCCCCCAAATGAGACTCACCACTGGTAAAGCGTTCTTCTCTTGCACTCGGAGCTTGCTGTTAGACTGCAAAACACAAAAAGACATAAGGAAAATTTATTTTGTAAGTTTTGACACAACAATTAAAGCCATATAGATTAATTTATGCTTATATCTACTATATACTGTCCTTGGTTGCATGCAGCAAATAGAGATAAAGTACATTCTACATTTATAGAAACTAGCAAGTACCCCGCAACATAGTGGCGCTTGATGTATTGCAAATAAGAATGCAGTAACACGAGTTATCTTACTCAGTTATCATTCTCTACCATTGGTTAAGGTTACATAAGTTTCCCTCTTTTTTTTTCTGAACCATCTGAGCTTTTCTTCTACCCCACCTCTCCTATCTTCAGCTCTTCTTCTTGAGTCATGGAACCCCCTTTTATTTTGTCTATCTCTCCTGCTTCTGAATTTTTGTCCTACTTTGAGAAACTTTTGTCTTCTATTTCTACTTTAGTCTTTATCGCTCGCCTTTCTGCCGTCTCTTCCCTTCCATTTTAAACCTATACTGCCTTACCTCGCCGTTTCCATCAGTTACGATTAAACGCCTTTTACCTACTCTTCGGTACTTTCGCCTTCTTTTATGAAACCTACGTCGCCTTCCATCGTCTATTGCACCCGCTTTTTAGAAGTAACCAGCACAGTTTACTAACTGTGATAACACTTTACCTAACATAATGGGATGACGCTTTACCGAACCTTACAAAGCTCATGAATTATTCATGAATACACACACTGTCGTCGGTCGTCGTCGTTACTGACACACAAGCGTATTATTATATAGATGACAATGAGATTAAAATGGTCACACCAATTCTTCTTCTTTTGTTGATACAACACAGTTGCTTTGTTTAACAGCATACACTTTCTGTTCTCTGACACAGAAATTAATGACCAGTACCTGGAGAAACATCACTAGGATGTCTAGGGAACAAGTGCTTTTAAACACACCCACTATCTCCCTCCCTTCTCTACTCTTAATACAGTATGCATTGCGGATATTAATTAAATACATTGTGAAGAGAAGAAGATATTTACTGGACCAAATATTATTAAGAAAAGTAGACTTTAAAAGGTAGCAATAATGAACACAATAGGATTCTTTTTCACCACCTCAAAAGATGTTTAGAATAATTCACAATGGATAGCAACTAAAGCATGTGACAGTAATGTCAATGAACGATGCTAGTTGATGTTTATACGCACACATGCACACAGTTTAAGCTGGCACATGTGCACAGAGTTTAAGCTGGCACACGTGCACAGAGTTTAAGCTGGCACACGTGCACAGAGTTTAAGCTGGCACACGTGCACAGAGTTTAAGCTGGCACACGTGCACAGAGTTTAAGCTGGCACACGTGCACAGAGTTTAAGCTGGCACACGTGCACAGAGTTTAAGCTGGCACACATGCACAGAGTTTAAGCTGGCACACATGCACAGAGTTTAAGCTGGCACACATGCACAGAGTTTAAGCTGGCACACATGCACAGAGTTTAAGCTGGCACACATGCACAGAGTTTAAGCTGGCACACATGCACACAGTTTTAAGCTGGCACACGTGCACAGAGTTTAAGCTGGCACACGTGCACAGAGTTTAAGCTGGCACACATTTAAGCTGGCACACGACAGAGTTTAAGCTGGCACACATGCACAGAGTTTAAGCTGGCACACATGCACAGAGTTTAAGCTGGCACACATGCACAGAGTTTAAGCTGGCACACATGCACAGAGTTTAAGCTGGCACACATGCACAGAGTTTAAGCTGGCACACATGCACAGAGTTTAAGCTGGCACACATGCACAGAGTTTAAGCTGGCACACATGCAGAGTTTAAGCTGGCACACATGCACAGAGTTTAAGCTGGCACACATGCACAGAGTTTAAGCTGGCACACATGCACAGAGTTTAAGCTGGCACACATGCACAGAGTTTAAGCTGGCACACATGCACAGAGTTTAAGCTGACACACAATAGTTGTTTACCCCAAGATCTTAACTGCATCTTCATGTATATTTATATTCTCTCAGATAGATAACGTCTTGTGTCTAAAAGCACAGCTTTAACTTGTGAGTTCAACTCTCTACGTTCATAGTTTGGGAAAATTAAACTTCGTCTTTATTTTTATATAAAAGCTAACTGAGCATGATTGTGCCTGGCACGCATGTTTGTCCAGATATCCATTTGGGTATTGAATAAGTTTGTACTGTAACTGTCACATTCAATGGCCACTGTCTTCAACATGTTTGTCTTCAATTTGACCAGTAAAAAGCCATCCTCACCATGATCTTTGAGATTCTCTCTACTTTAATAAAGCCATGAGAGGTGCCATAGGCCAAGTAGTCTCTATGGGGATTCAGCTTCACCACGGTCACAGAATAACCTTTGAACTCCTATGAAAATACAATGAAACAAATAATGAAATATGTAGTAATAATAAAAAACAATAATAGACAAACTAGAAGAAACACAACACGGTACAATAGCTTGTGACTATACTTGTAATATATATGTCTTGAGGATGAATTAAGATATAACTTATTTTCATTTCCGCATGTTGGCTCTCATATCCCTCTCTCTCTGTAACTGAAAGTAAGTTGTTTAAACTAAGACGACTCCATTCAAACACTTTTCAAATAATTCCCAAGAGGACTAACTAACTAATCCAAATTTTCTAAAAAAACAACAGAACAAACAAACAAACAAACAAAACCCCAATAAACAATTATTCCTAGCTATTTACTGCAAGGTTTGTGTTTGCTTTATTAGCAAGTGACCCAGTGTATTGTTCATCTTGTTGTGATAAGTTTGTCCGCGAACATGCCCTAGAGTGGTCCCTGTAACAGATTATGCAAGTCTTCAGCTTTGCCCTCCCCTTCTCGTGTCTAGTCAAGAGGGAGTGGTCAGCAACATGCCATAACCAGTGTGTATAACTGCACAGTTGTCTGTGGTGTGTAGAGGCCATTGTGTGCAGTCCTTTGTGCGGGGGCTGCGCTGGAACATGGTGTCTTCTTGTTGCATTCGCTGTCCCCAGTATTAAATACACCACAAGAACAATGAAAGCAGAGTGTATCATGAACCCAAATTTCTCTTCTTTTTTTTCCTTTGCAACAGGAGTCTTTTTTTAAAGAACGTGCCAATAGGACAGTTTAAACAATCAAAGCTTATAAATTCTTATATACATTAGTACACTATGCATATACATTAGTGCACTATTATGCATATACCGGTATCTATATACATACATGTACACTGATATATATCCAACAGAACAGGTTTGGAAGCAATATAAAATCGACTCCATGCTCTTGACAGCAATTTGGAACTGCACTATTCCAGCTGCCACCAATTAATTACTGACACATGCTACCAGAGGCACGGGCAAAACAATAGCTTGCCACATGTGCCGAACAGGTGACAACCCATTCACATGCCAAAACTACACACCTGAGTCAGTGACTGTTCCAAATGGAAAAAGAAAGGGAAAAAAAAAAGAAAGAAAAAAAAAAGAGAAAAAGAAAAAGAAGTTGCATCAATAGTGAGATTTTTTCTCTCAATGCATCAAAAAAGCCCTCATTCCCTTGCATTTAGCAAGAAGTTTGCATTTCTATGCTTTATACCAGAGAGAGTGATGCAGACTTTGACACAAATTTGAAGCATTCAGCACAAATTTGAAACTTTCAATCAGGTGCTTACCTGGCAGAAAATACAAGAGAAAAATCCTGGTGGATATATATTTAATACTTTGCCAAGAATTACTGTGTACTATAATATGACTAAAAGTATTAGAGGTCAACCAACCAACCAGCTGGTGTCATTTACCAACAGAAGAGCAATAAATATGGCTTGGTTTAAGACAATGAATATACCAGGTTGACATAGATACACCTCACAATGGCTGAAGGTCTTCACTGCAAGTCTATTCATGGCTGAAGTGATTCTAGTGAATTTCTAAGTAAGGAAGTCCATTCCAAAAAGATGGAATAAGCATGTGGCAGATACTGTAACACCCGTACATACACACAAACATAGTCTAGCCTCTTTATCAAATGACACGAGCACTCAGTGAATCACACACACACACACACATGCACACACACACACACACACACATACACACACACACATGCACACACACGCACACATACACACACGCAGTTCATCAATCCTCATGGAACACTTAAACTAAGCTGTCGTGTGCTTATTTTAGTCCTACTGCCGAGTATTTTGTTTCAATATATTGATTATAGTCGAGGAACCTGTACCTCGACATGATAGCATGACGTGAAACATCCTCATGTACTTTTAGCTCTTCACTAACAAAAACATCGTTTTTAAAAACTGTCTCTGCTCTTATTCTTCTCTTAGTTGCTGTTTACTATCTAGACGTCAACAAGATTTAACTGATTGGACATTGAACATAGTAACACCAATACACACGTACACAATACACACAGAAATGATGTCACTAGCCGCTACCAACGGAGTGAATGCAGAGTAAGAGAGTGGTGGGTGAGCATGTGCAAGAGTTGACTGTAATAATAATTTGTAAGTCAACATTACAATCAAGGTGTCCTTACAAGCCGCACAGCACATAAAATTAAACTTGCTAAATCATTTCTTATACGGATTCTAAAATTCTTTGTACACTTAACAGAAATTTGTATTATCCAGCTAAACTCAATCCTTGCTACAAGTTTGACTTGCAACACCTATAGCAATTCTAAACTAGGTACAACTTATGAAACTACCAAAATATTCTATATAAGCCAGAAATCCTACGGCACACAAGTCCAGTGCTCACCTGATCTATAGTGACACCATGCACTACAAAAGGGCAAAGTTTGAAGGGAAATGATAGCAGGTGATCTGCACATGACCTGCATTGCCTAATGTCATGGTGACCAATATGCATACCTCCTATTCACCTACACTCGGCCGACTTGTAATTCTTATTTTCTTGCTTTTACCTTTACATTCAGAGTGTCACTCGTGCAAGTGTAATCAACTTCAACACCCTCAAAAAAAAAACGAAGAAAAAAAAAAAAGAGTAAATTTCTCAAAATTCTATGCTTACCGCAGTTTCACGCCGATCATCAGCATCCTTTATATGTGCACACACACACAAACATAACAAATTCGTACGTACATGCATACATGAATTGACCCACTTCCTCTGCTAATTCCAGTTTCTGGATGGGGCTGGTGTTCTCAACAACAAAGTGACCTAATTGACACAACTTCCCACAGCAGCCACGACACTTCATCACTGAGCAGGACATCTTGCCCAGCAAAGTGTCGGCCATTCTCATACCGTTATGACAACACCGGCAGATTGGTCGGGCAATCGACACCATTCTTCTGATGTGCCAGCTCTGAGGTGTTATAACTGAATGTTAAATATCACGCACGAATATTCAAAGTGCTTTTATTTGTGTGCGTACAGCTGTCTATATTTGTCAAATAATCCACAACACTCACTCCCTAGTAGTGACACATTAACTTCAAGAATAAGTTTAGTGAGAAGAGTACACATTGGGAAACTAGTGTAAGAAAACTTGAGTAACTTTCACTTTAGAGAAGCTATAAAAGAAGAAAGAGTGGGTGTGAAATGTTAGGTAAAAATATTTAGTTTAACTTCCAACTCTTTAATGCTAATTTTTTGAACTTGTGGCTTTGAACAATTTTAAGGGGCAGCAACACCGTCTGTCAACCAAAATTTAAACACCTTCATTAAATCGCCACAGCAACCTCAATGTTTGTAACACTTCAGTTGTTGTAGCTAGTTATTTTGTTTGTTTCCCTCAGTTGTTTACAAAGCTGTGAGGATTGGAATCTGCAATGGACAGACCATATAGGGTCAACTAAGTCTTTTCTCTTTCTTTATCCTCTTTATATTAATACTGCTTTTAAAAGGGTTTTGCAAACCAAAGTTTGCAATTTAAATATCAAAATTTTCAAAAATTTGACTAGAATGATGCTGCCTTAACATAATGTCCTGGACGTTTTGCACCCAAACTAATCATGCCTGAGGGCTCACGACAAGCAGCAGTAAAACCTGGAGTGACTAAATAGAATTATATACATACTATTCTAACTTGAAAGATTCTGTCAGATACACATCACACAAATAAAATAATGGTAGGTTAGGCCTTCAAGTTGGTATGGGTTAACCAGGTGCATAATATAAATTAGCTACAGTATGTGTCACCTCATAATCTCACAGAGGCCTCTATCTGCATGGACTATTCAACACGATATCAGATAAAATCCACACATTTTGCAGCCAGCTATTATGTATTATGTATTATGTTCCACCTTTACCAGACTAAACTGAGGCATGATTCATAGTGATATAAAGAAATGACCTAAGTAGAAGAGTTAGCATGCTATCCAGAAGCTAGCTAGCTAGTTACCTTCTAAACTAACCACACTCGGTACCTACAATAGCTACAACTTACATTATATTCCCTCAGCAAGCGCAGAGAGTGGAGTTCCAGCACCCACACGTAACCCTGGGAACTGCCAACCACCAGAAATTGCTGGGAGGCATCTAAGCAGGTATAGTTGACCGGCTGGCGACGAATCCCTAACTCAGTAGGCAAGTTGTGCAGCTGGAGAGGCCGCCCCTCGCTCACTACGCCGTCTTCACCGATGCTAGGTACCGCTCCGCCAGGGGCCGCCATCTCGTAATAAGTCAAGCTTGTCTCGTCTCGCCGTTTCTTAAGTAACCAAGCAGAGGTCAAGAGAACTAAAAGTCGGACTGGAGTTGCTCCCTTTTGTTAATAGGTGGGCAAGTTGGGGTGTGGCTTATCGGAGCCCCCATTTAATGATTACCCTTACCCAATATGTACAAGAGCGGTATCATTATTTTTTATTTACATCATTCCATGATACATTTAAAAATGAAAACTATTAAGTATTAAGTAACACATGAGAACAAGGATGATATTATAATTAAAGGACACACATCGCTGACAGACATATGCCCCAGCCACAGATCAAGTGTTACCACAGCATTTGCGGCCAGAACTGTCCTTTTTCAAATCCACTGTGTCTTTCTTTTGGTCAGCACCAGTTGCCTGTAGACAAATACAAAACATATATATATATATATATAAGTATATTGTTTATGCTTCAAACATCACAAACTAAACGTAACAACAATGCAATGCATCATAGGTGTAGAGTGTGCATGGAAGGGGAGGGAGTCATGTACAGCTTCAACCTTAGCCATATTTTACTTCAGCAGTGCTTTGCATGGCTAAAACAAAGGATCCCTTTATCCAAAGTCTATCCCTGCTGCTAAGTTACCTCAAAAATTTTATACATAAACGTAACTGGGTGATCTGCAATACTCACTCTTCAATACAAAAAAAGTGTGGTATTATTTTGAAATACAACAGCAGTGAAAAACTGAAATAATGATCTGATTGGTCACGACGATCTTTTCGCGACCTTGCCACACTTTTACCCACTAGGCAATGTCGCGGCAAAATTCCAGGGAAATGTTATTTAGCAACGGTAACAAAAGTATGAATAATAGCAGAACCAGGATGAACAATTTTCTTTGATGGAAATATAATACAAGATTATGGTTTTCTTAGCTGCAGAAATGAAGTTATCTTTGGCTATAGTATTAACACATGATAGCACGGAAAACTGGTATTTTGGCAGACAAATAGCACTCGTGTGGTGAGAAATTTAACTCAGCTTCACCTCGTGAAAAATTTCTCACTCCACTCGTGCTATTAATCCCAAATACCACAGTTTCTGTGCTATTATGTCTCCAAACCTCTCATATCCCAGCTTCATGCTATGTTACCATTAACCAAGATTACACTAAACTGGAGACAAATCCGGCAACACTACATAGTATAATCCAATACTGCAGCATCCATGCCAATAAAGATACCTTTTTGTGGATGTCTCTGAAGAAAGACTCAAATGCTTCTGTCACGTTTTCACCTGACTTAGCACTGACTTCATAAAAAGATTGGATTTCATGGTTCAGTGAAAACTGCATCAAAAACAACAACCAATAAATTAATAGATAATTGCAGGGTAGTAGTTAATAGATCTTGTCCATAAACTTTTTTTCCATCTGCTATCCTTCCGTGCAGATATCACAAACATTTAAAAAAAACTCAGAAGATTAAACTAATACTTTGACAACAACAACAGCAGCAACAAAAACAACAATAACAACCTTCTTCCCATCTTCTCTTGTCACTTCTCTCCTAGATTCCAAGTCTCCCTTGGATCCCAGGAGCATGAGGTTCACATCTGCAGTGGCGTGCTGCAAGTAGAGGAGGTGGTGCTAACTAGCAGCTGCACATCATCACACATGCTCAATTAAATTATATATAGTAGTGTGTGTGTGTGTGTGTGTGTCTAAATATGGCAGTGATTGGAATCAGTAACAATAGAATAGGTTTCACCACAACAGTATGAAGCGTGTTAGCCTAGCCTGCATGGACAAGGATTCAGGAAGTCATATGACTATCATAGTAATGTCAAGTGACTGGACTTACACTTTGAACATAGCCAATCCATTTGGCCAGCTGGTTGAAAGAATCCAAGGAAGTGATGTCATAAACCAATATGATACCCTAGAAACAAACAAACAAACTAACTAACTAACTAACCACTAAACAAACAGGCAAATATAAGTAACTCGGGAACAGGATTACTTGGTAAAGGGTGGAGGAATAAAATAGCAAGCATATATAAGTGTATAACTTACTGCTCCACCGCGGTAGTAGGATGTAGTAATGGAGTCAAACCTCTCAGTGCCCACTGTGTCCCTGTCATAATTGTAAAAAATAGTATAAATTACCGGAACTAAATAAGCTAGCCTGAATTTGAAATAGTCACCTCATGTGATTAGATTACCTTAGTGCAAACTCAGAGCTGCTGTACAAAAGCTAGCTACTACAAAATACTTTCTCATACAAAATGGATTTCTCTGGCCTTGTCTAATTAGGTATCAATAAAACTTGTTGAAGCTAGATATCTAGCTAATGCCCATGGAGTAATGATCAATTGACATGCACCCTAGGGAGAGACCATAAAGCAATACTTTTTTAAACCACTAGATTTTCGACAGCTTCTAAAAGACAGAACTATTTTTATCTAGTGTGCCATTAAAAATGAATACAGCTTGACCAAAGCAAAAATATATTCTCACTTTATACTAATATCACTTTTACAGAGTGCTTCTACCTCCAGATAAGAATTCATATTGGTATAGTAGCTCATTGAATATTATTGGTATATTAGCAAGTACCACACCCACACAGTGGCACTTGATTACAAACTTTGCAAATTATGAATGGTGTTGCATGAGGTGTTTAATATACACTACCACTTTGTTTAGTTACAAAGTTTTTTTAGTTTCTCTTTTTTTCTCACTTACTTTTCTAACCACAGTAGTTGTTACTGACGACACTTTACCAACCCAACTCACCTATACAGTGCTTCAGCTTAAAGAGTGGATTTTTTAATTCTGCTATAATTTCTCAAGTATGTGTAATAGAAAGCTAAAAGCTTGTAGTATTATACATAATGTCATATTAACATACAGACAAAACCATTTTGTGGGTTTGTGGTTGTAGGTGATGGAACTAGGAGCTTCAAGACAGTGAGTGTTTAAGCTGAAAAAAGAGAAATTATTTGTCCTTACTCTATAATTTGGTATACTGATACTTTAATACCTAAAGTTTCTTATGAGCCTGATTTTGTGGGGCCAGGATTTTTGAATTTATGGAGTTATATCTCTATAAATTTGACACATGATGTAAAATTACCTTAATTTTTATGTATAACTTTGGGTAGCTATATCTTGAAAATTAAGTGAGTTGTGGCTGTTTTTTACTTAAAAAAATTAAGCATGGTAAGGGTCATCAAATGATGACGCTTAGAGCGGGTTGTGGGCCTTTAGTACACGTAAACATGACGTCACAAAACGGCGCATGTGTCAAATGCACGAGAGGTGTCAGTTTACCCCTAATTGTTGCATGGATACGGCTGCTTTAGCTACGGTTGTATCTCAGGCCCGTGGGATCTACGACGCTACTGCCTATCACGGCCAGCGTTTTAGCTGCTGTCTGGAGCCGCACAACCCATAGGACTCCTACTGCATCGCCGTTGTCAGAATACCGAATGCTGGGAGCCTTGGGAATGCTAAACTCCTTCAGCTTTCCTTCGGCTCTTGAAAAAGAGGACCTCTTGGATAGGCTTGGCTCCAAGTTAGTAATTTGACTGACTTCGCTTACTGCTGCTAGTAGAACGCTGAGAATAGATACAGCCGCTTGCAGTTAGGGAAAGTCCCATCTTACCGCTCGGGAAATTGTTCGACAGTAGCTCGTTAACTAGCTACGTTTAATGACGAACTACCGCAAAATCTTGACGTCAAAAAAATGGCGTAAAATGTATTAGATTGAATGAGAAAAGTGCTGTTCTCCGTTTTCCATTCTCTAAACAGGCAGTTTTACTATTGGAAACATTATTGGGATGATGAAGAAAAGGTATGTGTATGTTAAATAACTGTAGTGAGAGTCTATACAGTAGTTTAAAAAAATCCACTCTTTAAGTTGGAAGCACTGTATGTCTTCAGCAATCGTATACAGCTTAATACAGGAATACACACACACAACAGTCATTGTTAATCGATGATGCTTTAATGATGCTTTACCAACCCTGCTTATCCCAGGATTTATTCATGAATACACACCGTCCTCGTCATCGGTCATCATTACTGACAGACAAGCATATTAATTGTTAGTAGTAATTGATTAGTAAACTTTACGTCTTCCTGCAACCAGTTAATGGACAGACTATTTAATAGCTTCTGTTGATAAGAGATACTAGTAAGTATTAAAAAAAAAAAAAAAAAAAAAAAAAAAAGATACCCCTTACCAAATGTAAATTTTGACTCTTTCTCCATCTACTTCGACTTCTTTGTCAAACATATCAATACCTGCAGACAATAGAACACACAACTGGTATTGGAATAGACCTCAAAGTCATCAATTACAGCTAGTTGACAGCAATATGTAATTACTGCAACCATTTTATCTTCCAACCAGCACAATACCAGAGACCCACCCAACTTGACCTTGCTATACCTTGAGGGGGGGGGGGGGCATCACTAAGGTATTATGCTTCAATTATGCATGTATCATCACTCAACAGGGGAAGAAAAAAAACATAAGGAATATACCCATCTTGAGAGTGGTTTCTCTAAATAGATAGACATACATACATATCTAATGGCATCCTAATGGTTATTTGATGCCATCACTCTGGTGTGCTTAGTGTTGTATGTTTGTAATGTAAACACACAATGCAGTCCCACTTGCGAAGTCCCACTAATGAGTCGCGTACATCTCTGGCTTGCAATCAAATGCCATGTTTCTTTTGCTACATTCAAATAGATGACTTTTTTGTTTCTTCAATAAGGAATCCTTCTCTGAATCTTACTGTAGTTCAATATCTTACTGCATACTGCTGGCACGTCATGTTTACTTCTACAGCATATGTGTTTGACAACCTTGTTTATGACACGTGACACAAAGAAATGCGGCCATGCCTTCGCTAACACTTTTTGACCAATCAGTTTAATTAAACATGACATAATGCAGTATAACTTGAGCATGCACACACACAATTCAGTCATTTTCTCTGAGTGTCGATCAGATGAGAATCCTATATCAGCAACATTGGACAGCTCCACTGATAAAAATTCTCTCTAGCTCTCTCAATCACTTCCAAAGGTCAATAAACATTGTACAGAGTTCACTTCATTTCTTCCCAAATCGGCCCACACAGTAACACATCGCAGAAGTTACGTCACCTTATGCAGTGGCAGTGAAATACCTTTTTGATATGATAAACTGTCACTCCTGTAAGTTACCCAGCTCTGCCATATTTAGTTTTACTGTAGTGGATTAGGAAACTCCATTTTTGCACAATCAGCATTTTTCGTCGTGTACTAGACTGTAAGCATGTGGTAGGTTTCCCAATCTCTGTTATTCAGAGTAAGTTTAGTGCATACCAACCCTGTAACATATGCTGTATCTAGTTCTACATCCATTAACAACTCAGCTATGCATAATTATAACTACTATAAACAAAAGCAGTCGTGGACTATGCCTGTGATTTAAACTGAAAGTTATAATAAAGAGTAGGGAATGAGGAAGAACATAAAAATAGCCATCAAAATCATCACAACCAGAAGTGGAAGCTGTGAGTTGTTATATTTTTATTCAGAAGAGTTCAAAACACAGCAAATTGGTTCTAGATAATTACATTTTGGGAACGCTACTAGAATTCTATTCCATAAACAAGCTATGACTTGGGAAAGTTATTTCAAGGCTGAGGAGTACAGGTGACTATTCTTTCTTTATTGCTGTAGCTTTTCCTTTTTAAATAAGTCCAAACCCCTTACCTATTCATGTGCCAAGTAAAGCAATTACATCGCCACGCCAGAGCCATCTTGTTTCAAAAACAGCTCTGTAGCTTAAGTAAACAAACTTCCCTTTCATCAGCTAGTATATGTGGTAATTCTAAATTGAGCTGAAACCATAGAATTACAGCCAAAGCTGCAAGTGTTTGCACCTCCTAATTGCCTTTGACTTCTTTCTGCAGCATGTAGCTAGCTTAATGAAGTCAGGCATTAAAAGGAACACGCACAAAAAACAATACTGTTTAAGACTTGGTTTTACCTAAAGTGTGCTGACGACTCTCTGCTAGAAATCGATCTTCGCACAGCCTCGCCACTAGTGTAGACTTTCCCACTCCACTTTCTCCAATTACCAAGACCTTGTACGTCTTTTGGTTCGTTCTAATTGCCTTTCTGGCCTGTAGTCTCATTCTTTCTTGCTCGGGGAGAGACGACACTAGCTTGGGTTGGATGGGCTTGTACCCGTACGGGTAAGAAGTTCTTTCGTTTGTATTAGACATTGCACAGACCCAATGGGACGAGAGCAGGTCAGCAAGAAACCAACAAAATTCTTCACAACACTATTGCATCCATTTCACCTTAAAACTTCTTGGCACAAATCGTCTACTCAGCGTTAATTGGCGATTAATACCGCTTATTGTATATATGCTAAAAGAAGAAGGATGTCTTCGCATGTCGACAGGAATTACGACCATTTGTTCAAGTTGTTGCTGTGCGGAGACAGCGGAGTGGGAAAAACATGCCTCATTTCTCAGTTCACGGACCAGCAAATCAGAAAAAGTCACATTACTACGATAGGTGAGATATCCTCCTCGATTGTTATTATATCTCCGAATTTTCTGAACGACCGTCGAAAATACCGTAACAGCTGGTGTTACAAGACCTGTTTGTGAAACCTGTACAATATTCAGTTGGTAAATTGTACTTGTTATTGTATCTAGTGGTCTGCCAAGTTTGTTTTAGTCGTGAGATGCCATTACATTGTCTCTGTTAGTCCGCAATTGTTACAAGTGTAAATATACCCAATAGTGCCATAGTAAGTGTGCGGGCAAACAATTATGAAAAGGGCTCAACAGCATAAAATAACATAGAGCTGGCATGTAAGTACCTTGCGTAAATTCTTTGGATTTTTACAGGCATTGATTTTAAGCTGAAGACAGTAACTGTGGGTGGAAAACGGATACGTCTTCAGATATGGTAAGGAAGCCTGTACAACGTGTGTGTGTGTGTGTATGTTATGGTGTCTGGTATGATGCTAGTAGTGATAGTGAATTCTGATGGTATACATGATGGACTTGTTACATGTATGTGGTTGCTAGGGACACTGCCGGCCAGGAGAGATTTGAGACTCTGACAGCACAGTATTACAGAAGAGCGCAGGTGAGACAGAAAGCCACAGATAGCCCGTGTGGTGGGAGGGTTGACTAATCGATCATGATCTTTGGAAATTTCAGGACACAATCACAGGCTTTAAACTGTTTTCCTCTTTCAATATTGAATTTGTGGCACACTCACGATGCAGCGGGAATTGGCATCATTATAGGCATGATTGTGTTGGTTTATTAATTCCTAAATATTGGGAACAGTCTTAGTTTGCTCCGTTAGCTCACTAATGATTGATTTGTATATTCCTGTGTTGTGCTTTTTTAAACTGAGTCTTGGATGCTATTGAGAGCTCGGGTAGTTACACGACTGAAACCTGGTAAGTGTATGTGTGATTATAACACGACAGCATTGGTAACGAAGGTGGCAAGTAGGAAAGTCTTGAAATGTGTGTGTGTGTGTGTGTGCGCCTTATGGATGTCCTGCTCTATATATTGAAATATAGCTGATAAAGCTGTCAAACTCATCTTTAGTATCATTTCTAGTTTCTTTGTTACATGTTTCCTGTAGTATTTTCAGTTTTCCTTAAATTACAAATTAAGTCTAAGTGTAAAAACGGTTAACATTAGTTCATTTCTAGTTTCTTTGTTATACCTTTCCCTGGAGCAGTTCATCTCTCCTTAATTTGCTTCTTTTTGTTGTTGTTGTTGTTGTTGTTGTTGTTGAAGATGGCAAGTGCTGAATGGTTATGTTATTATCATGTACTCACATTGTGTAACATGTTTGGATACATATGCTGTAGCTAAAGATCAGGTCTCTTACAACTAGCTGGACCAGGTACAAGCCACTGTAGCTGGTGCTAAGTCCAAAATGCTAACATTTAGCATACACTTGCTCTGTCACTGGTACGTCTGGGAATTCTTTGGGTATTGAGATGGCACATGCTACTATGGGCAGGCGGTTGGCTGCTTGACTTGACCACCAGTCATTGTGAGAACTTCACTGTGAAATATTTGGTACATGCAGCTAATTCTGTGCTAATTGCCAGGATGTTTGGAGATTAATGGGACGGAACTCGTGCATATGGCACGTAGATTGTCCTCAGTTATGTAATTTTCATATTGTAAGTGGATTCATTAGTTGCTTGTTTTCACTGTGACACATTACTTCAGTTGACCAGGTGAAACAGTGCTTTCATTCCTGTCCAGGTGGCCTGGACAATTACAGTAACTGCACATCCTGATTAGGCATGTATACTTTAGATTTTATTTAAATGAAAGCCAATAATTAATGTGGTTATAAACTGAATTTTTTAGAGTATCTAGACAGTTTAGATGATCTAAATCATTGGATTTGTGTGTGGGTGTTTTTGTGGGACTTCTTCAGCTAGTCTTAATTTATTGAACTGAGCCAAGAAAAAAAACTGTCAGCTGAAATTTTCTGGATTGATATTATAATAAAGTTCCTTTGCTAATAGGTTCTAGTTTTGCTAGTATGTTTCCTGCCATTGCGCACAAGTATGGTACACAATAGGAACAATACTTTGTGTGTGAGTGAGTGTGTGTGTGTGTGTGTGTGTGTGTGGGTGTGAGTGTAGTGGAAAGGGTGGGGGAGTATGAGCTGGTATAATGAACTTGTGACTGATGTACATCTCATCGGTCTATATATTTGTGTGTTTGTGTGCAGGGTATCATACTGGTATATGACATCACTCAAGAACAGACATTTTCCAATGTCACCAAGTGGATGAGGAACATTGAAGAGGTGCGGTTTAGAAGTGGCAGCCTTTTAGGGTGGGAGATTAAATGCTCACTTCAATTAATAAATAATAGTTGCTATATTTTCTTATTACAAATTCAGTTGAGAGGCTTGTAAAGAAAAAGGCTTACGGTTAAAATTAATTAGTTATCTCTAACACCTGCAATTGCTCATACTAAAGAGTTGGAAGAACTAAGATTGTCATAGGTTGCAGCCGTTTGAGTTCTTTGATTCTATGTCCTGATTACGTAATCTTATTTACACATTTTAGACTTTAGCTTTACCCTTATGGCGGGAGAAATGTCTAAATGTCTTTCTAGTTTGGGTTTTAAAAATTAAATGATTACAAGCTTACAAGCCAGTCGAAACTCTCATGGACAGAGAAAAGCAAAATACATGACTTGATTTTGCTGCTACCAGTTTTCAAGTCCATGTACAACATAGGACACTCCAAACTCACACTCGTGGTAGTCGTTCTAATCAACCATTTCAGATTATATGCACACATTCATCAGACAAAGTTATTGTGAAACATTTCAATATGTCTTATCACTCACTCACTGAGAGTAGTGTGGCTTACTCATATCTTGCCTAATGTACTCACAGAAGGTGGGTGTGGACTAGTTGTATTATCTTGCATGCAGCCCAGTCTACCATAGAGTAAAATCACACACTTCATGGAGACAATCCTTGCGCTCATAGGTATGTATGTTTGTTAGTATCACTCATCAGTTGACCAGTCAAATGATTGCTAAATAAGCAGCAACATGGAAGCATTTCAGGGTCTTCATTTTGAAAATCATGAATAAATTTTTTAATTTAGAAGGTTTAAGGACAAAAGTGGCCTAAAATTTGAAGCAAATGATTGTCATAAATTACATATAATATGGTGAATGAAGGGGAGGGGGAGGAGAGGGGGCAAATGTATTTTGAGAGGGCAAGACTATTACTATTATTCGGGCTCCAGCCCTCCACTAGACGGGCACTTCAGCACATAATGACACTATCTACACTCACTCCACACTCACATGCTTAGTTTTATTCATTATTGCCGGCATTCGTTTGGTGTTTCATCCATTCTTTTTGGTTTATAACTGTAAGCACTGCATCATTTTAGTTGGTTACTAATATTTCTAATTCTGTACTAGTGCCGCCTGTTTGGTATTCTTGGAACTATACTCTCTTGTGAGTAATTGTCGTACGGTAACTCGACTCTACTTCAACGGGACATGATTCTAGAACACTTCTAGACGGTCCTGCACAACTATATGGGTATCACCTAAAATACCATCAGCATGTTACATCATGCTCACGCTTATAGTCAGTCTGGAACGATGTCTCTGCAATTCAAAGGAAGTCTTATTATTATGCTGGCAGACTCCTCCACTAACTAATATTGAGTTCTGACCCTTCATAAGATTGAAATTTTTTCTTTCAAAGGGTAGAGGAAAAAGCTGTTGTGAATTGTTGTAGCTGAGAAGCCAGAGAACTAGTAGCTAAAGCTAGGAGAAGAATTTTATTGTTGTTGTTGTTTTACAAGTATCAGTGAAATACGTACTTAGCCCTTTTTCTTAAAAAGAGGTGATTTGCAAATTCAACCTACTATGTAATTGGCTGTGGAATTTCTCTTGTGTTTATATATAAGAAAAAAGTTGTTCATTTGTTTATTGCTGGCTCTTCAAGTAGTAAGAATGATTAATGAGATAGAGCTATTACTTGAGTGGGTGGGGGGATGGATTGAACAAGGAAAGTAACTTTGTAATTCTTAATTAAACTTAATTGTCAACGTTCAAACAAGAGGATTAGTTTTAACAGTTTCCAGCAGTAAAGAGCCACCTTAATGACACATTTTTTATGACTTTATTCTTTTAATGATGTCTAGACAGCCTTGCTTGCTCGCCATTTGTGCACAAGCACAGCCTTATATTTATTATGATTGTCTTGTATATAAACTAAAATTAGAAAGGGTAGGTAAAACAAATAAAAATATGCCCTCATTCAGAAGGAAGGTGTTGTCAACAATACAATTGTATGATGTAGGAGTCTAAGTTAACAAGATTCTTTAAAAGTGAAAAAAAAAGCGGTTTCCAGGCACAGTTTAAAGAAACCTCCCTCACTGAGCAGTCTAAAAGTATGATCCAAGCCATTGGGCGGTCCTTGTCTTATGAGCCTGTCGTATTAATAACTTGGGTGTCTCGCTGATAATATGAAGTGGACATCAAATGTAGTGCATTTTCCTCCATTGAAAACAGGACCTTGAGGCATGTTCTAAAATCTGCTGACATTCTGTCTCTAACAATAGCTTTGAATAGCTTGGGGGCTCGTACTTTTCATCTTAAAACTTGTCTTTTCCTAGTAACCATCTATTTGGGTTGTTGTTTTCGGTTCAGTTAAAGTCATGCTTTTTTTTCATCAGTTTTTTTGAGGAGCAGGGGGACAGACTTGATTATCTTTATGAATTTTGGGAATCTGTGAAATGGTAAGCATTGAAACATGCTTGAATGTGCATTGTGGATCATGTGATTTGATGTGATTGTATGTGTATAGAATGATCATGTGATGTGGCTACAATGTGTGTATGCTATGGATCATGTGATGTGGCAATGTTTGTGTGATGTGTGTGTGTGTGTAGAATGCTGTGGATGATGTGAAGATGGTTATTGTTGGTAACAAAGTGGACTTGGAGAGTGAGCGACAGGTCCCCAGAAAGAGAGGAGAGAAGGTAAGGATTAAGAAAAAGTATTGTCTTTCTGAGGAAGGTATAAATCTAAAGAGACCCAAGTTGTAGCACAGATCAAGTTGTGCTGCCACCCCATGATCTGTCACAAGTATTATAGTTGTTGGTCATATTTTCTTATTGTTAAATATAATTTATGCATTATGTTTTTAGTTAGCTAACCAGTATAAGGTGAAGTTCTTTGAGACCAGTGCCTGGACTAATGTCTGCATTGACGACTCCTTCTCGTCTCTATCAGAGAGCATTCTGTGTGGGGTGAGTTATCTTGTAGTGTGACCACATCATCATGTTGTGGCCATCATCATCCAAACATGAAGTTTCTACATAGTTGTTAGTACTCCAGTAGTAAAGGACAGCTTTTAATTATTTTAATTTTTCATTTGTTTGTTCGTATTGTTTGTTTGTTGTTGTTTTTGTTGTTATTATTATTTTACAATTTTTCTGTATAATAGTCATGGAAACTGTTTAGATATTTAATTTAATTATTTGCTACCTCCACTATCTTTATGCCATAATAATTCCAAGATAAAATCATTGCTTTGTTTATTATTATTATTATTATTATTATTATTATTATTATTACTACTACTATTATTATTATTATTGTATTATTATTATTTTATTATTATTATTTTATTATTATTAATTTTTTATTATTATTATTATTTTATTATTATTTTATTATTATTATTATTATTTTTATTATTATTTAGTGAGTTTACACTTTTTATTTTGCAAAAGACTATTGTTCCTTTGAAATTTGTGTTTGTGCATGTGTGTGTGCTGCAGTTGGAGGGCAAGATATCTGTGGAGCATGGATCTACTATAGACTTACACTCTAACCAGTCTGAATATTCCTCAGTCAGTGGGGCCAGTCGTGGCAATAGTGGGTGGAGCTGTTGCAGCAGCACCAGCTAAGATGTCATGCAGCGTGTTTGTTCATCAGTTCTCCATTCAAACTTTTTTTTTCAAAAATTCATTTTGTAATTTATTACTTTTTTATTGCTAAATACATATTACTAAATTATTGAAACCATTGATTAATGTCTAGCTATAAAAGATAAGTGGTGGTGTATATCAGGAATGGCGGAACCACTGGGAAAGAAGTAATGAAGAGATCAACTGTCCTGAAATGAACTCACAGACCCGCGTACATACTCTAGAAACTTGGGCTCATTTAACAGAAAACACTTCTAATTGGTAAAGGGTTTCAGTGAATGATTACGAACTGTTGTAGTCTACCAACTGTTCAGAGACTGAGTGATCTACCATACCTGGATTGTTTGCTTTACTGCCAGTTAGTTTGGGGAGAAATATGGAAGAACCAAGAAAGGCACTAGTGGACTCTCTTCTAGAAATGGGTTTTTCTCAAGAAAAGGCGTAAGATACGTTAAAAATACAATACTGGATAGTTGTTGACCTACTCTTTCTTGTGTGCACTGACAGGGAAGCTGCCTGCAAAGCTACTGATTACAATGGAATACCTCAAGCTATGGAGTGGTAAGAATACTGACATATAGGTTTAAATTCTGCATGGTAGTACCATTGCACAAGTATAGACGTATTTATTGCATTTACTTCCATTGCAATTGTGAGGGTCATTGAGTTTGTGTTTGATTCTAGGCTTATTGCCAATGAGTCTGAGAGTACAGAGGCCAGTGAAGCTCCTACTGTGGACACGCAGCCAAAATCTTTGAAATGTGAAGAGTAAGTAATTGTTTGAGACACAATTTACACATTACAAACATCCATAGCTAAAGCATCATACGGTGGCAAGTAAGGTAAATCGACAAAAAAATAATAATAATAAATAAAATAAAACAGAAAAAATTTATGTAGGAAATTATAGATGTGTGAGCCAGTATGGTAGATATTGCATTTCAGGTTTTTTGTTTTATTTTTGTGTTGTTGTTTTGTTGTTGTTTTTTGTTCGTTTTGTTTTTTGTTTTGTTGTTGTTGTTGTTGTTTTTTTGTTGTTTTTTTGCTGTATTTTCTCTATTTCCATGTAGTCACCTAGTAACCAATTTTTATACTCTTTATTGGTAAAACACAGAAGTTTATTTGCTATGTTTTTCAGTTGTGGCAAGCTTCTACGAAGTGAACAAGAAGCTCAGGTAACTGGACTAGATGTGCCTGGGGAGCATTCTGTTTATCACAGTGGGATGTACAGGTACATGCTGCCAGGACCAGTCACCAGAACTTCTCTGAGAGCACCGATGAAGTGAAGCCATTGACTGCAGAAGAGAAAGCTGCTCAGCTAGCTAAGTGAGTGAAAATTGGGTATCTGTTAGTTCTTTAGGGCAGCTAGTATTTACATTCACAATAATTGTAAATTCCTCTTCTGCTTTATTTTTGTCTTATGTATTCAATAATTTGTGGGATTGGTTTGTGTGAGTTTAGATTAGAAGAGAGGCGCAAACAGAAGGCCACTGAAAGAGAGGAGAATGAGAAGCAGGTTTGTGTATGGATTCTTCTGTGGGCCAATGAAAGAGAGTATTGTAACTGTTGTTGTTGTTTTTTATTATTGTTGTTGTTGTTTTAGATTGTTGTTTTGTTTGTATATAGGAATTGATCGCAAGAGAAAAGGTGAGAAGGAAGACTGGCCAAGAATTGAGTGCCATCAAACAGAAGTAAGCGTGAAACAGCTCCAGAGGCTGGTTAGTGCCTAATATGGGGGATATATTATATGGGATAAATTAAAACAATTCAAAGTATTGTCACGTTATTACAGTTCGAACTTTCCTATTTATACAGTTAGTAATGTTATACTCTGAATATTATCACTCTAGTTTCAATTCAATTTCTTGCTAAAGTCCTCGTCAGAGGTTGTGTTTGTTTGTTTTTTTGTTGTTGTTTTTTCATCTAAACGTGCTCATAAAATGTCACTTTAAGTGTCGCGTGGCATTTGCTAAAACATCATTGAATGGTTACTAGTATGAAGAAATAGAGTGTGATTTATGCAGGTGTTGTGACGTTACCGAAATGTTGACACTAATATTACAGTGTCACGCCTAACGAACTTTAGCTGCAGCATGATGCATTGAGCTTTCGCAATGTAGCTTTCACAGTGTAACTCCAGTAACCAAACTTTCCCTAACAATCACTCCATAAGAGGTGTAGCCTACTGCCTCTGGGTGAATACACATCCCAATTTGTGTTATCATTGTGAACCCTTTACCTAACATCTCAGCTTGTAGCAATTGGTTAAGGGTTGTGTAGAACAGCAAAGCTTTATTCTTAATAAATGAGTAAATCTGGTATGTAAGAAAAAGAGCTGACAAAAATGAGCACGTGGCTTGCAAATGAAAACCCATGAAATGTTTATACATGTCACCCACCCATTTTTTTGTGATTGTTGTTGTGTTGTTCCCCAAATAATGTCATGTTAGAACGGAACTTGCTGAAGCCAAGAAGATTGCAGAGGAGAGACGAAGGGAAAAAATGGAAGACAGGTTAGCCCGTCAGAAAGTGAAGGAGCAGATAGCTAGAGATCGAGCTGACAAAGCATCTAAAACAGCCAGCAACATTTCCTCACCTCAGCCAGCAGCAGCAGCCTCTCAGCCTGCTAGTGCGACCAAGAAGCAGCACACCAACTGCAGACTACAGGTCTGTCTATCAGATATATAATTTTTCCTATTTTCATGAACTCTCAGTGTGCTTGTGCAAGAAGGTTATAGTAGTGATCCTGTCTGTTTGTCATGCTCTGGTTTTGGAGATTACTGACATTTAACCATTAATTTAGGTATGAACTTACTCAGAACGACAATAAGACCTTTTATTGTGCTACTTTTTAACATTTCTTGAAAGAAAATACCCGCAAAACCACCTGCTCAGTGCAAGTAATTGATTTAGTGGGTATGCCCCCTTTTGTCATGTCATAATCATATGAGCAAATAATTTCTTGCACTATGCAGTAGTTTTGCTTTATGCTGAAGTTAGCCGAGTGCTTGGATTGGAGATTTGCATTGGAACTATCGATGAGTGTCACTTAGTGTTCTTATGAAGACAGCATTCACAATCTGCTGTTTTCAATGCACAGATACACCGATACCTGATTGGTCTGAGAAATGATTTTATAATAGCTAACTAGTGTATAGTAGTGCTGAGGGTTCGCACGTTTCTTTGTTTCAGTTATTGATTGATTGATTGGTTGGTTGATGATTACTTGCTATATTTATTGTTTGTTTGATTTTGAACCTCCAGCTTCGCTGCATGGATGGTAAAGCTATAGTAGAAACCTTCCAGCCCACAGATACATTCCAGCAAGTGTTGCTCAAGACAGGCATGGTGAACCAGACATTCATGACAACATTCCCAAAGAAAGTGTACGGCGTGGAAGAGAGCTCCAAGACCTTACAGGAGCTTGGTCAGTGGGATCATGCATTCAGTCACTCAGTAGTCTCATATAGTCAGACCCTTTACCAACCCATGCAGGGAGAGAATCTGGTGACACTGAAGCACCTCAATCAGTTTTGTTTTTGTTTTTACCCTCAGAATCTGAAGGGTAAAATGTGGTCCGAAGTATCAAGTATATATAGCCACAGTAGCTGCTGGTAATTAATAGCTGCTGGTAGGAATTAAACTAGAAACTATCAAAATAGTAAAACCAAAAAGGTATGAAAGTGAGGGCAGTGCTGCGTAGAAACAGTGACAGGACTACTAATTGCATTCCATTAAAACATTCAAAGCACCAGTGTCACCAGACCCTTCCTCCTCCCCCCCCCCCACGGCAGTTTGGTAAAGGGTCTAGTTATGTGAGACTATCATACAGCTGATGATGTTACATGTAGAGACATAGCAATAATATTGACCCAGGCAATTTCTTTTTGAATAGCTAGTTATTGTTATTATGTTGTTATTATTATTATTATTGCTGTTGCTATTATTATTATTATTATTATTATTATTGCTGTTGCTATTATTATTATTATTGCTATTATTATGTTTGTTACAGGATTGGTTCCCTCTGCTGTACTCATTCAGATTCAACCAAAATAACTGGCACAACGAATTCAGTTTCATGTAATCTAGTATTGTGACTTTTTTTTTACTTTTTTTTATTTAAACCTGTTCCTATTAATTAATAGCTAGGACTAACTCAATCAATACCAGATTTACATCACAAAACGGGACATTTTTCTCCCCCCTAAAAATGATTTTGCCCCCCTGAAATTATTATGACCATCATGGTGACATTTGCCACACATTTTTCATCAACTTTATGGAAATGAGCAAACCCCCCTCCTAAATTTGACCCCTCTCAAGCTTATACCCTGCAGCATTAGTCCTAGAATCATAACACTGTCTGCAGAACAGTTTTAGTGGCGGTAGGGTTGCTGGTAAACGGTCGCAGAGTTTTGAACAGTAGTTAATAGTCTCGCGAAGCCAGACCTTTTACAATCGCTGGTGTAACCTACACCTCTCTACTCAGTAACTGTACAGCTTTAGTTCCTAAACTGCGCGAGACTGTGTAGTATCTAGCTAAGCAAAATTGTAGCCGCTCCTTAGCCGTGCGTTCCCCCCGGAGCTAAATGTATTGACGAAGTGTGCATACTGTTTTTCGTACTGATACACACGGTGTGACCACAGCCGCCTTGACCAGAGTTAGACATTGAGAATGTCTACGCTTAGTCATAAATTAATATCAGCTTTTCTTCTAGTCTTGTTCAGTTCCGACACATTTCAACAAGTTCTTGTATGTGAAGAGTAAGTTTTATTGAAAGCTTTTATAATTGTGTAACTATCGGTTCATTTGTGAAAAGTTTGTGGCTTACTTGACCTGATACAATTTATCACTGTTGTTTAGTTGTGGTGAACTACTACAAGATGAAAAAGAAATGGGGGTAATGTGACTTGAATTGTAGAAGACATTATCACATAATTTAATGTTTCTTAGAGTCATTCAAAAGCAACTGGTCACCAAAGGTTTGCTTATCTTGGGGATGATGTTGTGCCAATATCTGCAGAAGAAAAAACTGGGGATAATGTGTGAGTTAAGCTCCGTCAGAAATGAGTAAGAATGACGAAGTTCTAAGCATACATTGGCATGTTACTGTTTCATCACTTAGCTATAAGAGTTTGTTTTGTTTTTGTTTTTTTGTCGGATTCTTGCAATTGCAAAGTTTATGCAGAATCCTGGCGATGATCATCAACTCACAATCATGAATGGTGATTACTACCAAATAGTTTATAAACTATTGTAAGTTATCTCTAACACCACCACAGCTCTAAAGTTGTGGGTAAAATTAACTGGTACATCACTTTTCAAGTTTGGCATGCATAATTCTATGATTGCTGCCATGCTCTTCCATGGAGCACGGTTGCATCGTTTAGCTGATTACGAGAATTAAGTGCTGTCTCATAGAAAGACTAAACTATCTGTAATGCTATAATGTAACTTTCCTTTCCAATTTAATGTGTCCTTGAAACTAGTCAAGGCCTATCATCACATCACCACAGTCTACAGTTTCCCCACAAATACAAAACTTGCATCATCGCCCTCACTATGTAATCTATCACATGTGCCCCTAATCACTGTGGAAAAAAAAAGTTTGCAATAATATAAATCACTATGATGTATAAACTTTTCATTAGAGCAAAGCTAATAAAAATGAGGAAAGTGCCAGAAATAATACAGAGGCAAATAATGAAGGAACGATTAGCCAAGGAGATGTTGATGCTAGAGATAGCAAGAGATAGAGCTGACTTTGAGGCCAGAATAAATAAGCGTAAAGAATCTCGACAACCAGTAGCTCCGTCTGTTGCACCTTGGAACAGCCGTGACCACATATGCAGATTGCAGGTTGCTTAGCTTCATTGGTAATTATTTTGTTTGTTCATTTCTGCCTTCTCTCTATTGCAATGTGCTGGATCTCAAGCTTCGGTGCAAGGATGGTAGAAGAATTGTAGAAACCTTTAAGCCAACAGATACATTCCAGCAAGTGCTGAACAAGATAAACATGGAAGACAGTAATTTCATGAGTACATTTCCTAAAAAAGTGTATGGGATAGAAGAAAGAGAGAAGACTCTGGAAGAACTGGGTAAGCAAAGTCAAGTATAAAACTTTACATGAGCACAGCTAGTGTGTGTGTGTGTGTGTGTGTGTGTGTGTGTGTGATCCCTTTAACTCCCATAGTGACATATCATGTTGAATGGTTTGTTATGTAGCTAAATTGCCCTAGCTAATAGTATAGAGGTGTTACAAGGAATTTCTGTATACCCTATACCCACACTCAGAAGGTTACCACATTTAAAAATAAACAATTGCTTCTTTGTGTTCATCATAGGTTTGGTCCCATCTGCTGTGCTGATGCAGACTTCAAACTCTATCATGCAGTCTTCACAGTCCACACAAATAACTGACCCAATTTCAATGTTACTATCAGTATTGTTATTAATATTTGCTTAAAAGAAAAACAAAATCAAAACCTCAATTCAGTGCTGTGTGTACTTCTCTAATGTTTTTGTGGCATCTTTCAGTTTTAAAACCAGTCCCTAAAAGAGAAAAAGAACGTAAGTAAATGAAAACTGTAGAAGTTTCAATACTTGCATTACAACTAACCTCGAGCTGCTCTTGAGTGCAAGCAAAAGTGACATTGGAGTCTGATTTTTCTGACTGCACAAACAATCATAGTCATCATCATCAGCATCGTTGTTATTGTGGTTAAAAGTGAGATGTTAATATTATTATTCATCATAAATTTGTAAAACCTCTGAATGGATTGGATACTTGTAATTTGTATTGCTTATAGAAAAGAAGCTTCACAGTAATGTTTGTTGCTCTCTAACAGCCAATGTTAGGTTAATTAAAACTTACCCGACGTTTCGACTGTCAGGTTAAGTTTTAATTGACATAATATTGGCTATTAGAACAAGAAAATTTTGCTATTATACAATTGTTGTTTCACACACACACACACACACGATCACATCAAGGGAATAGTGACAAGACACTAATAAATAATTGAGCTTACCTGATTCTGGGTAGTGAAATTGATAAGATATTCTGGGTGATTGACTTTCTCCACATAGTTATTCTACAACAGTAATATAATGACAACAACAAATATAACAAAGCTATATTAAAGAATTATGACAAAAATATAAGTATAATATGTGGGTTTTCATTGTTTCTCTTAGTTGTGTACTATATGTACTTATTACGCTCACAAGTTTTTCAGTTATCCAGAGGCAAAGATGAGGGATAACTGGTTTAAAATGTAGCTAGGCTACAGAGCTAGCCAGATGTTGTTCTTTGACAAGATTTTTAGGTCATAAATTTTCGGCTCTGTGGGCTTCTAGTGACTATAAAAAATCAACCTGGCAGCTTAAATTGGTTGGTTGATGGTTACTTGCTATATTTATTGTTTGTTTGATTTTGAACCTCCAGCTTCGCTGCATGGATGGTAAAGCTATAGTAGAAACCTTCCAATAGATACATTCCAGCAAGTGTTGCTCAAGACAGGCATGGTGAACCAGACATTCATGACAACATTCCCAAAGAAAGTGTACGGCGTGGAAGAGATCCAAGACCTTACAAGAGCTTGGTCAGTGGGATCATGCATTCAGTCACTCAGTAGTCTCATATAGTCAGACCCCTTTACCAACCTGCCATGCAGGGAGAGAACCTGGTGACACTGAAGCACCTCAATCAGTTTGTTTTTTTTTACCCTCAGAATCTGAAGGGTAAAATGTGGTCCGAAGTATCAAATAAATATCATTAAAGGAGCTACATTAGATGCTGGTAGGAATTTAAGCTAAGAAACTATCAAAATAATAAACCAAAAAGGTATGAAAGTGAGGGCAGTGCTGCGTAGAAGCAGTGACAGGACTACTAATTGCATTCCATTAATACATTCAAAGTGCCAGTGTCACCAGACGCTTCCACCCTCCCCCTCCCAGCAGTTTGGTAAAGGGTACAGCTGATGATGTTACTTGGAGACATAGCAATAATACTGACCTTGCCACTTTCTTTTAGCTAGTTGTTGCTATTATTATTATTATTGCTATTATTATGTTTGTTACAGGATTGGTTCCCTCTGCTCTCATTCAGATTCAACCAAAATAACTGGCAAATGAAAATTCAGTTTCATGTAATCTTATTTGTGACATCTTTTTTATTTAAACCCGTCCTATTAATTAATATAGATTATTATGGAATCATTAATGTGACATGTGACGTCATACGAAAGGTGAATCAATACCAGATTTACATCACAATAGTGGGCAATTTCCTCCCCTAAAAATGCTTTTGCCCTATGACCATGGTGACATTTGCCACAAAATTTTCATCAACTTCATGGAAATGAGCAACCCCCCCTAAATTTGACCCCTCTCAAAAATATCCACGAGTCCTGGAATCATAATAGTGTCTGCAGAACAGGTGGTAGGGTTGCTGGTAAACGGTGGCCAAGTTTAGAACATTAACGAACACTCCAAGTAGTCTTGCAAAGCCAGACCTATTACAATGCGACGATTGGTAATACAGAGGCCAACCTCCGCCTTTTAGTGTAACCACCACACTCTCGGTGACTCTGTACAGCTTTAGTTCCTAAACTGCGCGAGACTGTAGTATCTAAGCAAAATTGTAGCCGCTCTCTTAGCCGTGCGTTCCCCCCGGAGCTAAATGTATTGACGAAGTGTGCATACTGTTTTTCGTACTGATACACACGGTGTGGCCACAGCCGCCTTGACCAGAGTTAGACATTGAGAATGTCTACGCTTAGTCATAAATTAATATCAGCTTTTCTTCTAGTCTTGTTCAGTTCCGACACATTTCAACAAGTTCTTGTATGTGAAGAGTAAGTTTTATTGAAAGCTTTTATAATTGTGTAACACATTATTACAAGTTTGGTTCATTTGTGAAAGGTTTGTGGCTTACTCTATGACCTGATACAATTTATCACTGTTGTTTAGTTGTGGTGAACTACTACAAGATGAAAAAGAAATGGGGGTAATGTGACTTGAATTGTAGAAGACATTATCACATATTTTAATGTTTCTTAGAGTCATTCAAAAGCAACTGGTCACCAAAGGTTTGTTTTTCTTGGGGATGATGTTGTGCCAATATATTATGCAGAAGAAACAACTGGGGATAATGTGCCAGTATCTGCAGAACAAAAAGCTGATCAGTTATCTAGGTGAGCACAGCCACATATGGGCATTTAAAAAGTTTGCTTTCATGGATTGTTTGTACAAATTCAGATTAGAAGAGATACGTAAAGAGAAGGCTGTTGAAAGAAAAGCGAGAGATTTTCAGGTTTTTGTGGAAGTTTTAAGTTTATTTGGTTGTTATTTTCTTGTGTACTGTTAGGAAGAAGTGGAAAGAGAAAAGACGAGAAGGAGAATGGGTCAGGAGTTAAGCTCCGTCAGAAATGAGTAAGAATGACAAAGTTCTAAGCATACATTGGCATGTTACTGTTTCATCACTTAGCTATAAGAGTTGTTTTGTTGTTGTTGTTGTTTTGTTGTTGTTGTTGTTGTTTTTTGTCGGATTCTTGCAATTACAATGTACAGAATCCTGATGATGAATCAACCCACGATCATGAATGGTGATCCCTACCAAATACAAGTTTGTTAACATTTTACAAACAAGTATAAGTTATCTCCAACACCACCACAGCTCTAAAGTTGTGGGTAAAATTAACTGGTACATCACTTTGTATGGCATGCATAATTCTATGATTGTTGCCATGCTATCAATCTAACAAATTCCAGCAGTTTAGTGGGCACTGCTTGCAAGACCCAATAGACAGCACTTAATTCTCGTAATCAGCTAAATGATGCAACCGTGCTCCATGGAAGAACATGTCCCACAAATTTTCTGGTTTTTCCCTGTTGTATCTGCAGTTGAAATGATGTTTTGAAGCAGTTTGGATTTGTGTGATTGATCAGTGATTGATGATGAATTAGTTGCATTTATGTCTATAAAAAGAAAGTGGTAAAACCATTGACTCCTCCAACTTAGCACTGTCTTTGCTCTGGTGTCATAGCTTTGAGTACACAACATGAGAATTTAGCAGTTTGACAGTCTGACTACTAACCAAAGTTCTGCTGTAGAGGGGCATAGTCATCAGTGATACTAAAAAGAAGTCATATTTTAGCAGTACAATATGTACGATGTGAAGAACAATATTTTGAATTGTTAGCTAGCTTCAAATTGATGTTGCTATACCTTTAACATCAAATTCCTCCAACAGATCATCAAACTCACTTTCTGTACAATTGTTGAGTACAAAAGAATGTATAGCGCTTAGTAGATAAGCTAAAATTTTCAACTTTTGCAGAGTTGCACAGCAGCAGTCTATTCAGAAGAATGTTTTGAACTATCAGTAATACTACAATGTAACTTTCCTTTCCAATTTAATGTCCTTGAAACTAGTCAAGGCCCATCATCACATCACCACAGTCTACAGTTTCCCCACAAACACAATACTTACCTATGTACGTCACTATGTAATTTATCACATGTGCCCCTAATCACTGTGAATTTTTAGGGCAAAGCTAAAAGAAATGAAGAAAATAGCAGAGGAGATACTGAGGGAAAAAATGGAAAAAAAATTAGCCAAGGAGAAGGTGCAGATGCTGATAGCAAGAGATAGAGCTGACTATGAGGCCAGAAGGAATAAGAGTAAAGCACCCCAACAACCAGTAGCTCCGTCTGTTGCACCTTGGAACAGCCTTGACCACCTATGCAGATTGCAGGTTGCTTAGCTTCATTGGTAATTATTTTGTTTGTTCATTTCTGCCTTCTCTCTATTGCTATGTGCTGGATCTCAAGCTTCGGTGCAAGGATGGTAGAAGAATTGTAGAAACCTTTAAGCCAACAGATACATTCCAGCAAGTGCTGAGCAAGATAAACATGGAAGACAGTAATTTCATGAGTACATTTCCTAAAAAAGTGTACGGGATAGAAGAAAGAGAGAAGACTCTGGAAGAACTGGGTAAGCAAAGTCAAGTATAAAACTTAACATGAGCACAGCTAGTGTGTGTGTGTGTGTGTGTGTGTGTGTGTGTGTGTGTGTGTGTGTGTGTGTGTGATCCCTTTAACTCCCATAGTGACATATCATGTTGAGTGGTTTGTTATGTAGCTAAATTGCCCTAGCTAATAGTATAGAGGTGTTACAAGGTATTTCTGTATACCCTATACCCACACTCAGAAGGTTACCACATTTAAAAATAAACAATTGCTTCTTTGTGTTCATCATAGGTTTGGTCCCATCTGCTGTGCTGATGCAGACTTCAAACTCTACCATGCAGTCTTCACAGTCCACACAAATAACTGACCCAATTTCAATGTTACTATCAGTATTGTTATTAATATTTGCTTAAAAGAAAAACAAAATCAAAACCTCAATTCAGTGCTGTGTGTACTTCTCTAATGTTTTTGTGGCATCTTTCAGTTTTAAAACCAGTCCCTAAAAGAGAAAAAGAACATAAGTAAATGAAAACTGTAGAAGTTTCAATACTTGCATTACAACTAACCTCGAGCTGCTCTTGAGTGCAAGCAAAAGTGACATTGGAGTCTGATTTTTCTGACTGCACAAACAATCATAGTCATCATCATCAGCATCGTTGTTATTGTGGTTAAAAGTGAGATGTTAATATTATTATTCATCATAAATTTGTAAAACCTCTGAATGGATTGGATACTTGTAATTTGTATTGCTTATAGAAAAGAAGCTTCACAGTAATGTTTGTTGCTCTCTAACAGCCAATGTTAGGTTAATTAAAACTTACCCGACGTTTCGACTGTCAGGTTAAGTTTTAATTGACATAATATTGGCAGTTAGAACGAGAAAATTTTGCTATTATACAATTTTTGTTTCACACACACACACACACACAGAGAAGTTGTAAAATATTTCATGACTGACTAAATCACTGATGAATGATTAGGTGCTGACAAGACACTAATAAATAATTGAGCTTACCTGATTCTGGGTAGTGAAATTGATAAGATATTCTGGGTGATTGACTTTCTCCACATAGTTATTCTACAACAGTAATATAATGACAACAACAAAAACAATAATAATAACAAAGCTATATTAGAGAATATGACAAAAATATAAGTATAATATGTGGGTCTTCATGTTTCTCTTAGTAATATGTGTATTATAGCTAAGTAGGTTATGCACTTATTACACTCACAAGTTTTTCAGTCATCCAGAGGCAAAGATGAGGGACTGGCAACAAGTAAATTATTAAAAGCGCAAAAAAAGCATGCCCCTTAATTTGCCATAGGCTATCTAAACTTATACCACTTCCAATTTTATCGCTAGCAGCTAGTATGTACTAGTTTTACACCCATTTAACCCACATTTTTTTGACCAATCCAGTCCACAGTGACACAACGTGGTATAAGTCACACTAACTACTCTTATTAATACGCCAACATTGAGTGACCCAAACCTTGAGATAGTAATCCAATCTCCACTGAACATCGGCAAGGTGTGGGGGGCTACTGCAAATCCTTCCCAGGGAGGACCGAAATTCACTCTTATGCTTGAGATATTTAGTCGTCAGCAGCTTGATTCGATCACTTGAAAACTTGCAATCCTCCAAAAGAGCACTGCATTACATTATCACAAATAAAAAATAAAAAAATAAATAAAAACCAAGTTAGATTATTAATCCATGGGGACACTTCAGGCCAAATATTTCATAAGTTTCCAAAAAAGTGTTTCCAATCAAATCAGGTGCTAGCCATAATTAGACAAGACTACCTAAAGTCAAACATTATTTATACAAATTCTGTGCCTTTGTTTCAATATCATATCATTGCGACAAATTTTAAATAAACTATACAAAAAAAAACTTACCAAAGACTAGCTTCATCAGCATCTGCTCTAGACAGCTCTACCAGGAGGGAAGTGATACCATAGAGAGCTTCTTTGGCTGGTGCTGACTTGCTAGTGTCTATAAAAGAAATGGTAATAAACTCAATGGTATAGAGATGACACTAAAGAGTATATCAATACATTTATGCATTTAAATTCTGGTATGTCTGTAATGCTACAGAAATGTAGGCATAGTTTTGCAAGCCACATTCATTATGTATCACTACTTAGGAAAAAGATCTGATTATTCTCAATACATCTTCTCCTAACAGCCTGCAGCAAGCATGCACCCAACATCACACTAGATCCACTGCTCCACAATTGATCTTATTTCACAATGTTTCATACCCCTACCACTTTGCATATTGTCAGCTCTTGTATGAAAATGAGAAGGACCACTGAATATATCTTGTACAGTATTATCTTTCATCCACTGAACAGATAGGTACAAGTGAATTAGTACGACACTGTCAGGACAATGCAGTCTGCAACATTAAATAGAGTGGGGCTAATCATACCATTACAGCCTTTCTAGTTGTTAAAGTGTATGATCTTATAAATGTGATCGCATGAACTGCACCCACCTTCCTGGTATTTCACAGGATTTCCTAGGCCCTGCACAGCAGAACTCACTACTTCGTCAAACTGTTTATCGTCCAGCAGACTTGAACCTGCCAATCTAAGTCCATCCAAAACTGATTCAGACAGTTCCATGACTGTGGTGTTTAGTTTTACGACTACGCCTCCTCGATCCTATTCAGACCTCATCACATGACTTCTAACGTACTTTACCTTTACCCAAACAAAACAAATGGAGATACTTTACCGAACAAAAATGAATGTTTTGGGTAGAAGACGTTTGTGGTACTGGGTAAACTTTGTTTTCAACAAGTGAGTCAAGAATTCTCATCACTAGGTCAATATTAAAATATATATATCTTGTTAGAGTTGACCACAGCAGAGTAAAAGCCGTCGGTCCAGATAGAGCTGCTGCTGAATGGGTACTGAGACTGGGAGGGTCGGTCAAGTTTGTGGATTTTAAGAATTGGAGTACTGACTACAATTTGCTGCCCTCTGGTTCAGTACAGCTGCGCCTGGAAGCTATAAATAATTCTGGAATAGCTGTTACCAGCAATGGGCTTGAACATCTAGGTACAGACTAACTGGTGTCCATATCACTGATTCGGCAGTGAATGAATAGTTGTGCAGTGTGAGGCTTGATGGCTGCTAGTTTCAGTCAAATAAGTAACACGTACAGCTAACACAGAGCCCATGACAAAGTGAGGGGACCAAGTACAACTGGTGCAGTAAACAAAGTGATTTAAACTTGAGAAGTATTGATCTTCAAATATATAATTTGTAGATATTATTGTATACCTAAAGCAGATTAGTTTTAGTTTAAAAGTTAACATACAATCTGATTTTAGTTCAATTAAGTATAATTGTAATAATACTGTTTGTTATTTCACACAGCGGGTTTGAAATGTCTGAAGTTTCTCTCTCTGAGTAGATGCCACTATCTCCACAATGAAGGCATTTCTCTGATACCATTAGTCAAGCACTCCCTCATTGAACTCGACATCAGCCACTGCAGCAGTCTCTCCTCACAGTGCCTCAAACACCTCTATCTCCTAGAGTAAGTCATGTGACCCAGCTTATGTGAATGATACTTTTTTTGCAATCCCACACCCACCAGATAACCCATTACAACAGTGACTTAGGAAGAGGGGGGCTTCAGAGCCTGTTCCCAGATAACCCATTACAACAGTGACTTAGGAAGAGGGGGGCTCCAGAGCCTATTCCCCCCCCCCCCCCACCCATAATTTTGTGGCATAATCTAAGGTAATTTCTCAAATGAACAAGTTTTAAACAAAAACATGCCCTTTTTGTCCCCCTCCGAAATATCTTCCTACACCGCTCCATTATCTTCATTTCATGACAATTAAACCCATTGTGAAATGTGAAGTGACTATAATCTCAAACACTGATCCCCTTGTCATGCCATGAAACTTGACCACACCAATTGTGACGAAACTTCCAAGTACATTTCAATTATTCTCACTTCTTCACTCGTTTTTTCCCCTTCTTTTTCTTCCTCCCTTTATTTATTTCGTCCAGGAAACTTGAACTATTAAATTTGTCGGGAATGAAGGTGACTGAGGATCAGCTGGATGGATTACAAAGTGCTCTACCTGACTGTGAAATACAACTTTAAATGTTCACATCAATTCTAAAAACAAAATTTCAATTCAGTGTCTTCTTTTTGTAACCATCGTCCATCCATCATCAGACTCATCTTTATTTGACGCCAAGCTGCTGCTACTACTACTACTAGTATCCATGTCAGTAGTGCTTGCACTGCTTGGGGAGCTCTTGGGCAAACTTGGTCTACAATTCTCTGGCGGAGTTGGAAAGAGAACTTCAAAGAAGTTTGCACTTCTCTGTTTCTGCAGTACATACAAAAATTAATATTATTTTAGGAACTCAAAACTTGTAGGAGGTTTACCAAAAAAAATTGTCAAGCATACTGGGATATTAAGTACAAAAAAAAATCCGTTGTCGAAATAATACTTTACCAGCAAGAGTGAAGATACTATGCCACTCAGTCTGTCTACACCACCTTTCTTTAGTTCTTCTAGGATGCCAAAAAGCTGCTTGGAAACCTACAAAAAAAACACACACAACACAAATACACAGTAAAAGTAACTGCTCACTTTCAGGGATAGTTTCAACTTGCCTCTTCTAAACTGCCATCTTCTATAAATGTATCAAACTCCTGGTCCATCAAGATACCCAGATATTCCACAATGTCAGAACTGTATTCTAAAGCCAAAAAAGTACTCATACTATTTCCTTAACAGTACTCATACTATTTCCTTAACAGTACTCACAATATATGATTCATTACTATAAAAAAAAAAAATAAAATAAATAAAAGGGACTACAACACGAGATACATTTTGGGTTGAGAGCCAATCTTGCACTTACCACACTCATCAGTAGTCATGAATTCACTGGTCACCTGTACTAGCCATCTAGCCTTCTCCCTCCCCAAGGGACCACCTACGTTATTGTCTGCAGCGATTTCTAACGCAGGCCAGTCAGCTAAAATACAAGCTACCGCCTGCTCCAACGTCTTCTTAGTCTCCATTTGAACGACCACTACCGGTTTCGATTCAGGCGGCATTTTGGCGGGAAACAAGATGGAAGAGCCACCCGCAAACACAACAGCGGCCGAATCTGTTATGGAAGAGTTAATATCTCTTAGAGAAGATTTGAAAGTTAGAATTTAATGTTATACAGTATTTGGAAAAAAAAAAGAGAAAAAAAAGCCTGCATAGCTAGCAATAGCTCTAAATGCTAAATGACTTCTATTTTAATTCTACAGAATAGATTGGAGGATGTGTCTGGATTGGAGCTACAGCTGCTGACTAGAAAACGGTGTCTAATTCAGGGCGAGATCAAGGTGGAGCATACCATGAAACTACTGGATGACAGAGAGCGGGCTGTGAAGGAAAGAGAGAATTACCTCTTGCAGGTGGAGGAGTCTGTGAGGGATTATTCTGATACACTGAAAGTAGGTGCTATAGTGATGAATAGAAGTGGGAGAGAGATGGAGAATGTAGGGCAGTATATGAATCACATTATAGGATGCAATTATATATAGTTAGAAGGTGGTGTCATTGTCTACATTTAGTTTAAATACAGCCAGGTAAATAGCCTTGTGCTCAATATTCAGACACAGAAAGGAAGAATAAACTTTTCAATATTCCTTTGTCTGTGTGTGAGAGGGATACTGATAGCTACTAGCTCAGTATGCTTCAGTTGTACATATTTACTTGCAATAATCAGCTGTATCAGCATTTTTTCTTTCATTAACAATTTTATTATTTGTAGTGCAGTTAATTGATGATGATTATGACTATGATGATGATTATGATGGTGACTATTATGATGATTATGGTGACTATGATTATGACTATGATGATGACTACAATTTCCAATTTGGCGAGGGCCCTTTGGGCCGGAAGCCAAAGTTGGGATTATACAAGTGAGACTCACTGCATGTGACACTGGTAATATTCATTACTCGCACAAAAAACCACAGCAATTCAAAGATATTTTCCTGTTCGTTTAAATAGAAATAAACTAAATAGTTGTACACCAGGCCTATAAAGGTGGTGACCCCAACAAGTTCCCGCTTTCTTTCAAGCACAAGTAGTCTTCTTCTTCCAAGTCCTTGTACCCCAGGAAGGCAGTGGGTGGGTGGGTAGTGTCATACTTGTTTGTCTCACTCGTATAATCCCAACTTCGGCTTCGGGCCCTCGCCAAATTGGAAATTATACTTTGTGACACTGGTAGATTTCAAAGCTGTATACAAAGACACATGCAGTTCATAGAGACATCCATAAATTTTTTGAGATATTCTAATCAACTCATGAATCACATAAAGATATTGGTCATTGTATGAAAGTATAAACACAAGTATCAAACATTTGTAACACGAGGATAATAGAACAGATAGGCGACTGAGCACTTCCAGTTTATTAGTACAGAGTGACTTAGCACTCTCTTTGGACCACGCTTTGGCCGGGTGTGAGGACCCTCCGAGCATATGCATTGCTCTCTGAGTCTTGTGGCCTATAGTAGAACCTTCTAAAGGTGCTCTCCCTACTCCAGTCTGCTGTTGCCAGAATGTCTTGCATTGGCATGCCCCTGTCCCTTGCTGCGGACGTTGAGGTGCCTCGGACTGAGTGGGCCTGTGGTGTCAACACCAGCCCTACCCATCACCTCCTTTAGCCAATGAGCTATCCTTTCTGCAGTAACAGGTCTATGAGGTCTGACATGGGACAAGAGGAGCCTATTAGTGCTGCTCGAGTCAGTTGGTCTGAACTGTCTAGTGACTGATTCGTACGACTTCAAGCACTGTATGACACACAGGTCATTATCCTCTTCATATGCCCCAAAGAAAAATTCCTTCGGAGATGAACCTGGCGCTCTTTTCTTGAGCAAAGTAGGGATTTTGAAAGACACCCCCCGTAAGGTGTCACCTGCCGGAATCTCAAATCCAGCGCTGCTAACTCTGAAGATCTATTGGCACTTACCAGTGCCATCAGCCTTGTAAGCTTCAAAGTAAGCTGTTTCAGGTCTTGCTGGTCATTACGACCCTGGCCCTGCTTGCCGACCTGCTGTCCCTCGACTTGCCTATGCGTCATAGATATGGCTGACCTCGCTGTGTTGATAGTGTGGTGTTATAGGCCCTTTGTATAGAGAGGCCAAATAATTCATGATGGGTTCAACACCCCCCGAAAGAGGAATTCTCTTATCACACCAGCTACACCATCTTGCCCAGGCTGATTGGTAAATTAAGTTGGTGCCTGCACTCCAACCCGCTGTGATGAGGTTAGTAGCCTCGACTGAAAGGCCTCTTGCTTCGCTCTGTCTCCTGATATTCTCCAGGCGGCTATCTGTAGAGGGGGATTGCGAAGTAGCAGAGGGTGCGGTTGACCGAATGGGCCATTAGGAGGTCTTGGTGAGGGAGAAGCAACATGGGATGATCGATTAGGCACTCTAGCAACGTAGGGTACCAGTGCTGAGCAGGCCAAACTGGAGCCAACAGCGGTATCGTTGCCTGCTCTGCTGTCAATCTCTGTAGACACCTGCCGATAAAGGTGGAAAGGCATAACCTCCTTGAATCCCTCCCCAAGGCACCTGGAAGGCATCTACGGTTGTGGTGCCTCCAGAGGGAAATAACCTTGTCTGCCGAGTATTTGCCTGGAAGCCAGAATCAGGGGCGGACAGCTCATACATCAGGAGAGTGGAAGCTGGATGGCAGAATGTTCGAGACATTGAAGGTGCACTTTGGGGATCTGAAAGTAGATATGTTTGCTACTCGCTTGAACAATCAAACCGAGAACTACATCAGCTGGAAACTAGACTCCTTTGCCATGGCCATAGCTCCTTCGTGAACTGGGACAAAGTCTGAGATCTCGTGCCTCCCATGTGATTGATATATGCAACCGCTGACTGATTGTCCATTCTCAGCTTGATGTGAGCTTCCCTCACATTGTGAGCTAAGGACTTCAGGGCAAATGTTCCTCCGAGAAGTTCGAGAAGATTGATGTGTGCCCTTCTTTCTTTTGCAGTCCACATACCTCCTGTTGACTGCCCCCTGCAAAGGGCTCCCCACCCCAATAGAGATGCATCTGTCTCTATCTCCATGTGGGGGGGTTCCAGTGATACTGGTCTGCCATTCCATCTTATGACCTCTCTGATCCACCATCTCAGCTCGTCCTTTGCCTCCTGACTGATGGTGAGCGATGTTTCAAAAGACTGAGTTCTGACAAAGGCTCTGTTCTTGAGAAATTGAAGGTTGCGGTAGTGCAATGGTGCTGGGAGGATTGCCTGAACTGTTGCTATCATTCTGCCTATCAGTCTCAACAGCTGCCGAACAAGGATTGACGGAGCCCTCAATGTGTCTTGACATTCCTTCTGTATTCTCTCCAGCTTGTCTGTGGGCAAGGTAAGTGTCAAATCTATCGAGTTCACCAGGAACCCCAGAAAGTGTAGCCTCCGCTGGGGTTCTAGTACGGACTTGCCCCAGTTTATGACAAACCCCAAGTACGTCAGGAGGCCCAAAACCGCCCTCGTTGCCGAGTCTAGTTCTACTCTTGACTGTGACAGTAGCAGGAGGTCGTCTATGTAAATGATGCATCTGATTCCTTGTCTCCGTAGCGTGGCCATTACTGGCTTCAATAGCTTTGTGAAGACCCTTGGTGCACTGGCCAGGCCGAAGGGTAGACACTGAAACTCGTAATGCTGCTCCTCCCAGATGAATAGCAAGAACTTCCTGTGAATTTCTGCAATTGGTACCGAAAGGTAAACATCCTTGAGATCCGCCATAACCAACCAGTCGTCCTTCCTCAGGAGGTCTCTGAGAATCCCTATGCCCTCCATCTTGAATTTCCTTTCTACCAGAAACTGGTTTAGTGGTCTCAGATTTACGGTCTCAGATTTACTACTAACCGAAGAGAGCCCTCCTTCTTCGGGACTGTGAAGACGTTGCTCAGAAATGCCCCTGGACATGGCTCGACTTTCTTGATGGCTCCCTTCTGTTGTAGCAGAAGCAATTCCTGTGACAGCGCCCTTTGAATCCTTCGAGGGAAAACTCTGGGTTTTGGGGTAATTTTCTGGGATGGCACGCTGGCGAATTCCAGCTTGTAACCCTAGATTGTTTCTGTAATCCACGGGTCTGTTGTAATCCTCTCCCAAACTGCCCCACAATGTCTGAGCCTTCCCGCGGGTGGAAACGCACCTGGGTCTGGGAAGCTTGAAACATCTATTGGAACCAATGTGTAAACGAGATTCAACTGATTTACTTGCTGGATGGGGTTTTCCTTTGAAATTTCTGTTGACTGTGGTGGAAATGTCTTGTTGAAATTTCTCTGCTCGTACGGCCCCTGCCTGTTGTGGACCCTCTTCCCGCCGTACTGGGAATGTGAGGGCCCCTCTCCAAAAAATTGCGGAGATCTTGACGCTCAGTGTACTTCACCCGCTTGGTGGGTGCTCCTGAGGTCGAGGGTGCTCCTGAGGTCGTGGGTGCTCCTGAGGTCGAGGGCCCAGCTGAGCCTGACACTTTAGACATGGTCTTGTCAATCTCAATCCTCTTCGAAGCCATGTCTAAAAAGTTTGGACCAAACAAGTTTCCTTCCCGCTTGGGGTAAGCTTCTTGTGCCAGTGGCTTCAGCTTGGGGTTTAAGTGACCTTCCGTCTTTCCTGTGAAATCTGATGGGTGGCACTTCCCAGGAGCACCAGTGATCTCTGAATAACTCCTAGTAGTTTCTCCTTTGAAGGTGGAGGGGTGTTCTTCTCCAGAAGCTCTGCCCAGAGACAAGTGAGAGGGCCTGCCACGTCCAGAATGGACTCCTGAATCTTGAACAGAGTCTTCTCGGAGCCAAAATGTGAGTCCTTTGATCTGATCGTCAAGCTTGGGGACTGACAAAGCAACAGAGTCTGACTTTGGGAATTCTTTCATAATGGCCTCCCTTTCTGAATCAGAGAGGGATCTATTGAAATGCTTCTGTAGAAATGAGCTAAGGCACTGGTGAGGCTCCCAAGCCATCCCTGAGTTGACGCTGGGGTCAAACTCTACTAGTTCCAAGCTCTCAGCTTCACCCAGTAGGTTGACTTGGTTCTCGAGATCAGAGGGCTCGCCCACTGTGCTCTCCACCCCCAGGTCTTGAGCGGCTCCACCCTCTGCACCTTCATCCTTCCTCATCACAGTCTGAGTTGAGCCGCAATCTTTTCCGTGGACCCGCATGCATCGTGGGTGGGGCTTGCGGGTAATTGCCAAGGTATGGCGGCCACATCCATGGATTCATCCAGTACGGAGGGACACAAGGGTAAGACCAGGGAGTCTCCTCTCTACTATTCCCACTAAGGGAGAGCGATTCCGTCCCACTAAGGGATGGTGTTCCCCTCTCCGTCCCACTAAGGGTTGGGGGTAGCACCGAAAAATCTACCTCTGGCCTCCCTTTGCTCGTGGCGAGCAGCGAAGAGTCACTAGACTCCGTCGTCGCCTGTCCGACATCAAAGGGCGGTGTGAAGCGGTGCGACGTAGCTAGGGAAGAAGACAACAGGGTACAAACACACTGTGGCTAATTGTGTGCAGCAAAGAAAAAAGCGGGAACTTGTTGGGGTCACCAACCTTTATAGGCCTGGTGTACAACTATTTAGTTTATTTCTATTTAAACGAACAGGAAAATATCTTTGAATTGCTGTGTTTTTTTTTGCGAGTAATGAATATTACCAGTGTCACATGCAGTGAGTCTCATGAAGTATAATTGCTGTTCAGATTGCCAGGACAAGCCTTGAAACGCTGAGGTTTCACATTAATTGTTCTTTATTAGATAATTGAGTCAGTTCTTGTTCTGTCCCTTTCTCTGTGCAATGATTGGATTAAAGATTGCCACACATAATTAGAATTCCATGAAACTTCCTTCCCAATTTTTTTAAATTTTTTTAATTTCTTTTAGAAAAATGAAGCTGATTCTCAGAGGCACAAATCTGTGGCTGAAGAGAATAGGAGACTAAAAGATTCATTTGCAACTCTGTGCAGCACAAACCTCCATTTGAAAAAGCAGGTGACTTATTGACGCCAGTCTTGATCCATTCGCCAGTCAGTCTATGGTATTGCTGTTGTGGAATAGCTGGAGGAACAAGACAAGCAGTGCTCTACTCTCAAGAAAAGAGTGAGCAAACTTCAGACGAGATTGTCCAGCTTGCATGTTGTGGTGGGTGGGGCTCACTCCACAGCTAGTTTTACTAATCCGGACCAGAAGCAGCATGAAGCCAAGAGGAGTACAGAAGGCAGTCAAGGCCAAAAGACGAAAGGCACTCAAACTTTTCAGGTTAATTAACGTAAAGAAGTATGCTTATGTCTACAGCTTGCATTATTTGTTTGTTCATTCAATCATTTATTTGTTCATTTATTCATTCATTCCTTTCTTCATTCATTCATTCATTCGTACATTTATTCATTCATTTATTCATTCATTCATTCCTTCGTTCATTTATTCTGTATTCAGATAATGGAGCACATGTCTGAGAACTGGGAGAGTCAGCCAAAACTTGATAGTGGCATGCTAGAGCAACTGTTGTCTGAGCTGTTAGACTGGCTGGCTCGTGACAGTGTTTTAAAGAGCAACTTGGTCTTAAATGAAAAGTTTTGCCAGGTGTTCCTTCCTCTACTAGCTGCCATATTGCCCAAGATTCATACAGACAAGCACGCAGTGATCCTGCGTTTTGTCTGCTCAATTCTTCAGCGCATGAGTTCTGAATTGGTATGAGGTGACTGAGAAGAAAACGGGTGGTTGGCTATTTACTAGACGTATGGTGACTTGCATGTGATATCAGCTAATACATTAGGCTTCTTCTTCTAATTTGACTTTTATACATTTTATAGAGAATGAAGTTTTCTGCCTCTCTAAGGCGTGTAGGAGACACATGTGCTCGTCGTAAACAAGTCTTTTCTGGTAGTCCAGACATCAAGGTCAGGATTTTCTCTTGTCTTTTGATACTACAGACTCTGTCCCAAGGTAGACATTATACTTCAATAACCGTAGTCATGATTTTTCTAACTTTTGCTGTTGTTGTTGTTGTTGTTGTTCTTATTATAGCTGATCTTATATGTTCTTCTTTGGAGAGGTTGAAACAGGACTTGTCGGCAGCTGAGGTAAATAGAATTTATAGACCTTACATGAAGCTACGTTATTTTGTTTCTGTTTTTGTTAATTTTTCTCCCTCAGGATCAGTCTCTGTTTCTGTCCGTATGTGGTGTGAAGGTATTGCTGCCTTATTTCCAACCAGCTCCCAGATACCAAGTGATGAGTCTACTGGTCATGGACATTTTTGTGCTAGTCTCGACTGATTCCGGTGATTTGTTAAATAGGAGAACTTTGTGCCAGTGTGCACGAATAATAGTTGATTGATTGTTTTGATTGATATATATTAAGTTTTGATAGACTCGATTGATTGATTAGTTAATTGGTTCAATTCCTTCTCTTCAAGTCCGCACCGTTCTAAATAATATAAATTTCAAGATTTCAACCATGTTCTCCGTGTAATTGACTTACTGTGATCAAATTAATTGAATTAATCAGTTAACTTGATTGTTTGACACAAATTGATTGATTGGTTCACTTGATTGATTGATTCAATTGATTGATTCAGTTGATTGATTCAATATTGATTGGTTGTTTTGATTTATTGGTTCACTTGATTAATGCAATTGATTGATTCTATTGATTGATTGAGTGATTGATTAATTCAGTTAATATATTTTTCAGGTGCAGGGTTAGTTCATTTTCTCAACAAGGACTGGTTCTCGGCTGCAGCTGGTATTCTGGCGGGTGTCAACTCTGAACTCTCTGAGAAACTGATTATATTGCTTCAACGTCTCTCAACAACAAGGTCCTGGCCTTAATTTCATTTTTTAACTATTTATATCAATTTTTATTTGTGTACAGGACAAGTGGAGATTTATTTGACAAGTGTGGAATAACAGCAATACTTCAATCATCATCTTATCTCCGGTCAAGCAGTTTTGTTCAATTGAATGTGGCATCCATCATGAGAAACCTTAGTAGCTGACCAAATTTTATTATTTGACATCATATTGTTGAGTTTCTGATGGGTAATCTAATGTGCATGTGTAAAACAACACCAAAAAAACGCAAAATTACTTTTTATAATAATTCGAACTAAGAGGCATATTCCGCGCGAGATGCCTAGAAATGAACAACCATGTGGTAAAGATCGTTTTGGAATCCATTTTTTTTTTTTATTGCGTAAGGTGTGGTGGTTGAGTGAGCAATTTAGACTAGTCTCGTTTAATTTTGCAGGATTCCTCTTTTGTAGTGGTAAAATGAGTAAACCGTGGATTCAGGAACTTTTACTACTCCTGGCTGCCGTTTCAAGTGAGTGAGATATTCTGTGCTGACTGTAAGTAGTTATGAATGCCTGGAAAAAGATAGTCTTCATTGTGGCAGTTTTTTAAAAATTAAATATAGCTAATTACAATAATAAAATTAACAGGAACAGAAAAATACATTTTTTTCTACCAATGCCAAATTACTATATTCAACTGATAAATGATTGTAACAGGGGAAAGAAAGCAACCCCCTCCCTTTCATTTTATATGGCATCACTCACTCTATTGTTTTATCAGAACGTGTGAATGCTTCCACTACTCTGTGTAATGTTGCTAATAAGAAGATATGAACATGTCAGCCTTTAGCTTCCTTTGAACTCCTGTGTAGGCATACAATTGGTGAAGGCCATTGCGTGTGTGTGTGTTTTTGTTCCTTTTATAAATAAAGCAGTGCTTATATTATGTAGTTGGCTAGTGATGTATATTGTCCGAGATTGTTTGTTTGTTTGTTTTTTACCGCAGAGGTAATTTACTGGGTGCTTTATTTTTGGTAATATAAGGATTTTGTAATTTGTGTGTTGTGTGTGCTAGTCATTAATGGCCAAGTGGAAGGTGATATTCGTTTGGTGTCAGTGAGTGACTTCACTGTGAACAGAACTGAGTCTGAAGGGAGACTGGAGATATATCACTCTAATAGATGGACATCATTTTGTGCAGACTTTTCTTTCGATCTGTCAGAGGCAGACATTGCCTGCAGGCAGCTAGGCTTCACACATGTGAACAGGATGGGTACCACAAGGGATATAACGTAAGTCTTGACTGTGTGGAGTATAGTGAGTATTAATTAGTACAGTAGTACTTACTCTTGACAGCTGGGCATATTACCCAACAAAGCACTAGCTTTTTCAGCATCTACAGTATATTATTATGGCATCACGTGTATTTGCATTGTAAATTGACTGTAATCAGTTCAATCTGTTGTTTGTTTGTTTTTCTTTCTGAATATGCTGGTTGTACCCACAGTAAAAATAAATACATTAAATAAAATAATATTAAAATAATAAGATAATAATAATAATGACAATAATAGCCCTGTCTTGCTCATTTATCTTTCAGTTTTTATTGTTGACATTTGTTATTGTTTTAATTTAATGCTGCAACACAGAAATTATTTGTTAGGAAGGGTGCACTGCAGCTCTGAGGACACACTGTTAGCTAACTGCAGCACAACCACGCCTTCCCTACGCTGCTTCACTGGCAAAGCCGTTACCATAGAGTGCATTGATAGTCGTAAGTATGTAACAATAATCACATATTACAGCTTTGGCAGGGTGAGGCGGAGGGGAGGGGGAGCTTCACCCCCAAACTTCCCAGCTTCCCCCCCCCCCCCCTCTAAATTCTTGCTTCTCCCCCCCCCCCCCCCCTCTAAATTCTTGGCTTCTCCCCTACTACAATGCATGCTATGTGTGGTATACAGTTGAGCTGAGCCCAAAAAACAGCAAATGATTTCACACTAATTACTCTCATGGTTTAAAGAGAAATACTATTTTTGCCTTGTAACTTAGTATATATGCATATAGATAAAGAGGGTGGAGACTTAGCCACTTCCCCCTCCCCCCCTCCTCCCAAATGAAAATTTCTTGATATAACCCTGAGTGGGTATAAGAACATCAGTTTCTGTTGTTGTTTTAGCAAGCCCAGTGAGGCTGAAATCTGAATCAGGAAGAACTGAAGACCTGTCTGCCGGGAGGCTAGAGATATTCATTAATGGACAATGGGGGACAGTGTGTGATGAGTTATTTGGCATTACAGAGGCTCATGTGGCTTGTCGCCAGCTGGGATTCTTACAGGCCAACTCTTACACTAACACAAGGCAGATTGGGTTCGTCATAGCTAATGCTAATTTATTGGTGATTAATTCAAGCGGTTAATTTTTTTTTTTTTTTTTTTGTTGACATTAGGTATTATCTACTATTTTCTACGCCCATATGGCTGGACGACCTTAACTGTACCGCGTCTCCAGGAGCGATGGACTTGAGACTGTGCAAACATCGTATAGGCAGACATAACTGCTATCATGGTGAAGATGTCTTCATCTCTTGTGTGGATTGTAAGTTAAAGTGAGAGTGACTGTATATGTGTGTGTGTGTGTGTGGCAAAGTTTTCAAACCATGCTTACATTGTTCATGTGTGTAGACTTGTCCTATAACATATTTTGTCGTTTACATGTAGGGGATTACATAGAAATTGATTCTGTATAAAACTCACAAAATCCCATTGATTGAGCGGTTGAGTAGTTGATTGGTTGGTTGATCAATTGATTGTGTTGTGGATTGATTGTGTGATCAATTAATATAACAGTCAATGGATGGATTGAGTATTGATTGATTGGATAAGTGGTATATTGATTGAACTTTCAAATTGAGTGATCAATAAATTGATTGATTAATTGATTGATTAAATGGTTTATTGATTGATCAATTTATGATATTTACAGCTGGTTCAGTGAGGCTTCGCAATGGGAGAACGAGAAAAACTTCTCAGTTTGAAAGTTCTGGCAGACTGGAGATCTTCTGGGATGGTGGGTGGGGCTCAGTTTGTTATCAGCCCAGCTTCACTCTGGCTGCTGCTGAGGTTGCCTGCAGGCAAATGGGACTGGAGAGAGTTCGGTGGTATGCGAGTGCAAAGCTTTTAGGGTATGTATGCAGTCAGACATGTTTTCAGTCTAACATGTATGTATTCATGTATGTAAGTGTTATTGTTGAACATGTATGTGTGTAAAGCTTTAAATTAATTGGCGAGTGAATGGAGTGAGTGAAACATTGTGTCTGCTGAACACTATAGAACATCGCTAGGACAAATCAGATACTCTAATTTTTATAAATATCTAGCATAAAGGTCCATATGCCATCTGTGTGCTTGTGATCAGGTAGTGCTAATTAAGCAACCCATAATGTCAATGTTACATTCTCATGAAAAAATTCATGGCCATATAAATCATTTCATACTACAGTGAATCCTCACATATCCTAACCCCTATGGGCAAGTCAACTATAAGTGTTGTTCGGATAACTGAAAAGTTCGGATACGTGAAATGAAAAATACGTAGTGTAAGGCTGTTAATTAAAAAAATTTGGGATACCAGAATGTTTTCATTGTAGTTAAACAAATTTGTAATTGAATATGTATTGTTTAAAACAGTTTTTGATTATGATTCTTTGACTGAGAAATGTTGTAGCTTGAGTTGTTTCATAGACTTGGTACGTTTTTGTGATGCTAGGAGTTGGAGAGACCTTATTGTACTTGTGTTGTACTGATTAGCTTCAGGCTGATGTTCCAGCCAAGTGAGACATTGTTCAAACATGTGAGCAGCTTCAGAGTGAGTCACAGGACACTTTTCTTCTTTCCTCTTCCACTACTTCATCAGTGATATCATCAGCAGTCACCATATCACAAATCTCATTATTTTTAACTTCTTGTTCATTCCCATGTCTGTAACTTTCCTCTTAAAATCTAAGATAGAATCTTTTTGTTTTTTAATGTCAGAAACCGTAGATTTTCCGACACCGTAACGTTCTGAGAGAATCGTTGCCGATACTCCGCGAGATAACTCCTTTAAAATTTCAATTTTCTGCTCTATAGTTAGAACTTTTCTCTAAGTTGCTGCAATCGCTAGTCTTGGCATTCCTTTACCACCAGAAAAAGAGCTACCAGTAGCCATTGCAAATCCAATATTTCCAGCTGCTTGGCTTGCAATATTAACGATACTTTACCATATATGCATGCACGGGTTAAGGTAGTCGGATACGCGAGGTTCGGTTATTCGAGGGTCGGATAAACGAGGATTCACTGTAGCTGACTCAGCATTTGCAAACTTGCCCTTGTGAAATATTTTTAGTTAATGAACAACAGAAATAAGTTGGGCAATTTTCTCCAACAACGTACATAATGCTTACATATTAATTTAACTGCAGTTAGGATATCATGTGTCATGTGACTGTATGTGTTGCTATAGATTCACGAGTTCCCTCTCCTCTGAGCCAGAGATAATCCTGAGCAATGTAACCTGCAGCAGTTCAGCAGTCTCCTCCATACTTGACTGTGACCACGATGGCTTGGGGGTTCTGTCGGTCAATTGCTCCGACAGTGTTTGGATTTCATGTGCCTCATCATACAGCTTTTCAACTTTAGGAACAAGAGGCACAAATGATTACAGTATGTCTCTTTACATTTATCCATTCCTGTACCCCTCCACACACACACATACACACACACACACACACACACATACACTTGAATGTAAGTAAAATTGTACAATTAATTTGTAACTACGTTGCTTACATAGCCATAAGCACTTGATACTTAATGGAGGCTAATAGGAATAAATTTCTATTGTTATTTATTTATTTTTGAATGGTATGTTTATCTTAGGATATTTAATTCCTGAAATGTTGACTTATTTTAGGTACTTTTACTACTGCTACTACTACTACTGGACACCATCCTGTCAATATACAAATTGGTACACTGGTCAGCGCAATGACTGCATTTGTCCCAGTGTTAGCTGTGGCTATACCAGTATGTCTGCTAATTTCTTACAGGAAAAAGAGAAGATTAGCTCGATTGAGGAGGCCTATCCCAATTGCAAATGGACCGCCATCTTCAACCCCATCTTTCCCAGTGCCATCTCAGAACACTGGCCACTACCCCATGGCTACAAACTCTACTCCTGCCCCTTATGCAGAACCTTCCTATAAAGATTCAGAATTGCAAGAAGCCCCACCCCCTCCTTATGAAGTGGCAGTTCAATATGACTAGCTGGTGATCACCTACCATTCTCTTTCTATTATCAACTCATTATATTTTTGTACTAATTATCAACTTCTAATTTGCCCCTTCAAACTCCCTTAATTTATTTGTCTTCAATATTGCTTTCAAGTTGTTGTTTTTGTTTTGTTTTGTTTTTTTACTATCTAGCATTCATCATCATCATCAGTTGTCATCTGCTCATCAGAGCTTCAGAGATATTAAAAGTGGGGAAAGCATCACAAATCAGGTACTTTTGGGACACAATATAGAGGTTATGATCACGTTCGCATGTAAGTATCCTTGTTATTTCCGAATGGGTATCAGAGAGACTAAAAAGCACTCAACACGGTAACTAAAACGTGCAGCGGGACAATACCAAAATATGTGGTAAAGATCGGCGACGTCGTACGTTTATAGGTGGGTGTGGTTAGACGAATGTTGCCAGATTGGAGTGTTTATGTCCGATTGAGATGACAATAACTGTTCGCCGGTTCAGTGTAACACGGGCAACAGTAGTGGGGAGTAAAGGATGGATTCAGATTTCTGCTACTCTTTTCTGCTGTTTCGAGTGAGTGAAGCTAACTTTTACGGTCTAGGACTATTGTAGTAGCTAGTAGTGATTATCGAGTAGCTAGTGGTTATATAACTGCTGAGTAAATTAGCTGCACTGCAGCAATAATAGAAAATGAATCTCATGATAGACCTGTCAAATGTGATGTTCAAGAAGTGAATGCAGTCATTTTAGTTTAAAAAAAATCATAGCTAAGAAATGCAGTAGCTATAGTCTAAAACTAGCTCTGTATGTATAGTTGTTGGAAATTTCAAATTTAAGCCAATTGTTAGTAGACCTCAAGTACTCCGGATAAAGTAACTGAATACATTCATCATTGAATAGATATCCCATTATCTGAAATAGTCTCTGCACGGCCAACTCCTTTATCGTACCATTTCATGGGATAGGGTCTGGTAAAAGCCCACCACTCTGCATACTCAAATATTTATCATGGGGATTGCATTTTAGATCATTTTTGCACGTGATATACAGTTGTGGATATCTTGATATTATGGGAGTAGGTTATGATGAGGCTATTCCCCTGTGGGGCAATATTGTAGTTGGTAGGGTTACGCAAGAAAAAAAAATTGGCTGCCAGTTTTTAATTTCATAGTTATAATAGCAAATATCTTTTTTGATTGTGTGTTCAAAAGGAAAACTTTTGTTTAAATTGATGATGAAATGATCTGTTGTTTTCTTTCTACAATCACCATGGGCTACTGCTTGTGAGTGCTTGATTATAATCAGCATCAAGTAAATAGCTGGCTTCATTCTTTACCAACCATATTAGAGTCTGTACATTAGATTGAGGATATGGAAGTTCATATCACTGTTGGTTCATCAGACTACTTTATGGGATATGCCTGCCGGGCGCATTGCCTTAGCACTACAATGCCACCATCAATACTTTCTGAAGTAGTTAGTCGAGATAATTTGGATCACAGATTACACCATTCATTAATAATAAAGACAACTTCTGCAATGACCCCATCAGTGCCAGCCTCCCTCCCTTACATTAATGTTTGTATTGTTATTCATGGAGATGTGTAGGTTGAGCATGCTCAAGTGTAAGCGGGCATATCATTGGTATGACAATTATATCCCTAAGGCCCTGTAGGATCATTCTGAGTCTAGTAATTCCGACGGTGGTGTTTGTGCAACAAAGCAATGTAGGTATTTATTCTGAATGTTGCAGTTCCCTCTTCTTCACTCGTGTCTGAGATGGAAATATATGCCACTTTTAACTGTGTATAGAGTGCAAATAATACAATCAGACAATTATAAGTGAGCATTCGGGAATTGTTTGCACCTTGGCTGTTAGTGTATACTTATAATATTATTATATGTTATATATGTACATTTTTGTTTTATAATATTTATTATATGGATGGATTTATGGAATACTTATGGAATGTTTCGTGTTATTTTTGTGACTATTGTTGCAGTTTTGGGAAACTTACATGACTCTATGAATTAGTCTATGAATAGTAACAAGGTAATTCCCCAGCAGGAAGTGAGGCTGTCTGGTATGTATTTAATTTAATGGCATTCTTGTCATCTTCACATGTGCGGCTCTGAGTGGTGTGGTGTCCCACTGAGCTATTATGTTAGCATATCAGTACCAGTTTGCGAGCCTCTCTAAGGTCGTCCAAAATGATTATTTGTATATGGGTATGCAGAATGTTTTTAGAACCAAACTTGAGAAGGGTCAAATCAACATCTTTTTGGAATTCCGGGGGGCTTCTCAGTTCCATGAAATTGATGAAAATCTTGTGGCAAATGTCACCATGAATTCATATGGTCATAATAACTTAGAAGGGGTGAAACCATTTTCAGGGGTAGAGAAATGCCTTCCCCCCCCCCCCCCCCCCCCCCCCCCAAAAGGCCTAAAAATCCCTGGGTATGGCAAACTGCCTTTCTGTTTGTGAATGGTGGAGTTTAGTGCTACCATTTTTTACTAAAGTATTTTTGGGGTTTTGTGTTAGTATCGCTGCACACAGAAGCTTACAAAACTACAAACTTGCAATTGTTTTCACTCTCTGTGTGTATCACCACTTGCTCTGGTGTCTCTGTGTAGCACCACTTGCTCTGGTATCTGTGTGTAGCACCACTTGCTCTGGTGTCTGTGTGTATCACCACTTGCTCTGGTGTCTGTGTGTAGCACCACTTGCTCTGGTGTCTGTGTGTAGCACCACTTGCTCTGGTGTCTGTGTGTAGCACCACTTGCTCTGGTGTCTGTGTGTAGCACCACTTGCTCTGGTGTCTGTGTGTAGCACCACTTGCTCTGGTGTCTGCGTGTAGCACCACTTGCTCTGGTGTCTGCGTGTATCACCACTTGCTCTGGTGTCTGTGTGTAGCACCACTTGCTCTGGTGTCTGTGTGTAGCACCACTTGCTCTGGTGTCTGCGTGTATCACCACTTGCTCTGGTGTCTGTGTGTAGCACCACTTGCTCTGGTGTCTGTGTGTAGCACCACTTGCTCTGGTGTCTGCGTGTAGCACCACTTGCTCTGGTGTCTGCGTGTATCACCACTTGCTCTGGTGTCTGTGTGTAGCACCACTTGCTCTGGTGTCTGTGTGTAGCACCACTTGCTCTGGTGTCTGCGTGTATCACCACTTGCTCTGGTGTCTGCGTGTATCACCACTTGCTCTGGTGTCTGCGTGTATCACCACTTGCTATGGTGTCTGTGTGTAGCACCACTTGCTCTGGTATCTGTGTGTAGCACCACTTGCTCTGGTGTCTGTGTGTATCACCACTTGCTCTGGTGTCTGTGTATAGCACTACTTGCTCTGGTGTCTGTGTGTAGCACCACTTGCTCTGGTGTCTGTGTGTAGCACCACTTGCTCTGGTGTCTGTGTGTAGCACCACTTGCACCACTTGCTCTGGTGTCTGTGTGTAGCACCACTTGCTCTGGTGTCTGTGTGTAGCACCACTTGCTCTGGTGTCTGTGTGTATCACCACTTGCTCTGGTGTCTGTGTGTAGCACCACTTGCTCTGGTGTCTGTGTGTATCACCACTTGCTCTGGTGTCTGTGTATAGCACTACTTGCTCTGGTGTCTGTGTGTAGCACTACTTGCTCTGGTGTCTGTGTGTAGCACCACTTGCTCTGGTGTCTGTGTGTAGCACCACTTGCTCTGGTGTCTGTGTGTAGCACCACTTGCTCTGGTGTCTGTGTGTAGCACCACTTGCTCTGGTGTCTTTGTCAAAACAAGTGCAGGAGTCGACTCGCTGAGGGTTAGCTAAGCATATGACAGTCTCATTCTGTGCAATGATATAACTTATTATTGCTTGCTGGGCTAGCCAGTGATGTGACTGAACTAATTGAGAAGGCAAACAATTAATTGTGTCTGCTTCTTTTCTTATTTTCCTTCTTTTTAGTGTGTGTGTGTGTGTGATGCATTGTCAGAGTCATGGGTCTTTACCATGGAGATATTGAAGTTACTTGTTACTTGTTGTTGTTGTAAAAATAAGGCTTGTGTTGTGTATTGTAATTGTAATGTGTTTGTATGTGGTTGTTACTAGGCATTAATGGCCAAGTGGAAGGTGATATTCGTTTGGTGTCAGTGAGTGACTTCACTGTGAACAGAACTGAGTCTGGAGGGAGACTGGAGATATATCACTCTAATAGATGGACGTCATTTTGTGCAGACTTTTCTTTCGATCTATCAGAGGCAGACATTGCCTGCAGGCAGCTAGGCTTCATGTATGTGAACAGGACGGGTACCACAAAGTTTATAACGTAAGTCTTGACTGTTCTAGTAAGTTGTTATTCCAGTAATGTGTTTGGGGGTTAATGTGTTGTGGGCAAGATTTTACTGCATAGAAAGAAAGTTACACAAATTTTGACCATTATCTCAGCACCCTATTGAAGACTGCTCAGTGAAATACAAGTCAAAGTAGTATGTATATGTAATTGAACATTTGAACGCTTGTTCAGCAACTAGAGTAGCAATTAATTGTTTTTCTTTTTTCTTACACAGAATATAAATGCAGGTTGTGGGCGTGGCAGCATGGTGGTCTCAGGGGCCTAGCAGTAAAGTTGTCATGGGTGAAGCATAAATGCATAGTGAGATCATAAGAATTACAACTTGCTGTAAGAGGAAGAACTTGCCAGGAATACAGATAAGAGTAAACAATATTGTGAGAAATAGTTCCAAACATCTATAATATATAATAAGCTTGTCTGTCTGTCAAAACGACAACAGATGACGATATTGGTGTGTGTATTTATGAATAATTCATTAGCTGTGCTGGGTTGATAAAACGTCGTCACATTCAGTGGAAGGTGCTAGAAGCAGGTGAAATATATGAGGAAATGAACTGATGCAACTAAACCAAGTGGTAGAGGATAATAGCAATGGATGAAAATGCCGTGTGTGCTTGCGTGCATCAAATCTGGGTGAGGCGATCGCCTGTCTGCCTCCATCATGTGCTAGGTCTATGATTCTGTCAACTTTCTATTCATGTCTCAATTTCTTATGAGTAGAGTGTCACTTTGTTTTTGTTGAATGTTTATCTGGGAATAGGGAGTTTGTGATAAGAAGCCTGCACTGCAGTTCTAAAGACAACCAGTTAGCTGATTGCACACAGACCCTGTCATCTCCCACAAATTGCTTCTCTGACAAAGCCGTTACCATAGAGTGCACTGACAGTTGTAAGTATTACTAAAACCACAAATTAATTATGAACATGGTGTATAATAACATTGTTTGTTTGTTTGTTTGTTTTGTTGCTGTTTTTGGTTGTTGTTTAGCAAGCCCAGTGAGGCTGAAATCTGAATCAGGAAGAACTGAAGACCTGTCTGCCGGGAGGCTAGAGATATTCATTAATGGACAATGGGGGACAGTGTGTGATGACTTATTTGGCATTACAGAGGCTCATGTGGCTTGTCGCCAGCTGGGATTCTTACAGGCCAACTCTTACACTAACACAAGGCAGATTGAGTTCGTCATAGCTAATGCTAATTTATTGGTGATTAATTCAAGCGGTTAATTTTTTTTTTTTTTTTTGTTGACATTAGGTATTATCTACTAGTTTCTACGCCCATATGGCTGGACGACCTTAACTGTACCGCGTCTCCAGGAGCGATGGACTTGAGACAGTGCAAACATCGTATAGGCAGACATAACTGCTATCATGGTGAAGATGTCTTCATCTCTTGTGTGGATTGTAAGTTGAAGTGAGAGTGACTGTATATGTGTGTGTGTGTGTGTGGCAAAGTTTTCAAACCATGCTTACATTGTTCATGTGTGTAGACTTGTCCTATAACATATTTTGTCGTTTACATGTAGGGGATTACATAGAAATTGATTCTGTATAAAACTCACAAAATCCCATTGATTGAGCGGTTGAGTAGTTGATTGGTTGGTTGATCAATTGATTGTGTTGTGGATTGATTGTGTGATCAATTAATATAGCAGTCAATGGATGGATTGAGTATTGATTGATTGGATAAGTGGTATATTGATTGAACATTCAAATTGAGTGATCAATAAATTGATTGATTAATTGATTGATTAAATGGTTTATTGATTGATCAATTTATGATATTTACAGCTGGTTCGGTGAGGCTTCGCAATGGGAGAACGAGAAAAACTTCTCAGTTTGAAAGTTCTGGCAGACTGGAGATCTTCTGGGATGGTGGGTGGGGCTTAGTTTGTTATCAGCCCAGCTTCACTCTGGCTGCTGCTGAGGTTGCCTGCAGGCAAATGGGACTGGAGAGAGTTCGGTGGTATGGGAGTGCGAAGCTTTTAGGGTATGTATGCAGTCAGACCTGTTTTCAGTCTAACATGTGTGCATGTATGGTGTATGTGTGTTTATAAATATGTATGTGTGTATGTATATGTATGTGTTTTGAGACTATGTGTATGTATTGAAAGTTTTAAAACAATTATACAAGTGAGCAGAGTGAAGGAGACATTATTGGGTATTAGTAAAAATTGGTGCTGTGTATAAATTTCTGGTATGTGGTCCTTTTTAGTAGCTCAGAATATGCCTTTTACTAGCTTTTTTAAATATTACCTTTTTTGTACTTTATTATTTGTTGTTATTGTGATAGTTGTTGTTGTTTTGGGGAAGGTGCAAGAGTGTGTGAATAGTAACTTGCACTGTAATGCTGTGTAGCTTATCTCTAGGCATACTTGGCTAGGTTTCTGACAACAGTGAAGTCACATGACATAACTAAACTTTTAGTTTTATTGAGATTCTTTTTTATTATTTGTATACTCAATGGAATGATAATATTTAGCCAACAATTGCTGTAATTACTATAAATTTATGATTTCCAAATGTATCAGCTCTAAATCCTGCTTTGTCAGTGGTACTTTATTATTATATTGTAGCAAATGTTAAACAAGCTGGCCTTTCCCTCAGCGTGCATGTGCGAGAGGGTTGTAGTAGTCATCCTGTCTGTCTGTCACACTCCGGCAGTAGTTTGTAAAGCAGTGTCTGCTTCACCCTGTAGTACAAAGCTACGGCAGATTGAATACTCTAACAAGAAGGTGTCTTAGTAGTGTAAGCGTGCCTAATATCGCCACTTTGGGGCGCTGCGCTTTCTAGAACCACTTGCTATTACTTATACATAGGTAAAGGGTTTCCAAATTTTTAAGTTCTTCATCAGTACAGACATTGATGTGATTACGTTCAGATGCTCCAATATGATTCAACGTATAACCTTGAATTCAATGAAAGAAGAGAGATTCTCCTTTAGTTATACTCATGACAGCATATTGACTTGGATATCTGTATGATTATTCTCCCAAATGTAAGAAACACAAATGCCAAAAGAAGAGAAAAAGCAACAACAACAGCAACTCATGAAACAATTCTGAAGTGCTGTAGCATTCATAGAAAATAAGTTGCATGAGTTCGCACCAATAGAAAGTGTTCTTGGGCCACCGTCCCACTTAGTAAATCATCTTTCTCTATGTCTGTGGTAGAATACGGTGCTGATCACGAAAACCAAGCAAAAAGCTTCCATTCTGTGCTTTCACTTTCTATTTTTCTGAGCTCGACACCCAAATAGTTAATATCATTTTTTCTTTACTTGCAAGCTATTTTTCGTTGTGACACATTTTGTGATGTTTCCTGTTTTATTTTGTCAGCAAATATTATGAGACTAGAGAACAAAAAGAGAGAAAATTAGATGAGAGACAGAATAATAGGTTAATCATTTCTTCCTTTTATAAAGGTCGTGAAAGTTATCACACTTTTTGATATCTCTAGATATCCTTGATATGCATGTGGGTGTGTGTCATACATGTGCCATGTGTGACTACATATATCACTAGTATCTGGAAGTGTATCATGAGCTACCAGCTAATCAACGTTCAATGATTCTGAGACTACTTCTATGTTCATTACTTGAAATACGGTTGTCTGTTTTTATTTACAACAATGTGTGTAGTTTGTTTGTTTCTTCTTTATGATTATTTGCATAGTGAAGTTACGAACGTACCGAAAAAAATTTTTTTTCCAGTCACATGTATCCACAAGTGGATTTTTTTCCTGTCTAAATAAACACATACATATGCTGCATATATATTAAATTTAATTTAAATGCAATTAATTGGGTTGTTATCATGTGTCATGTGACTGTATGTGTTGCTATAGATACACGAGTTCCCTCTCCTCTGAGCCAGAGATAATCCTGAGCAATGTAACCTGCAGGAGTTCTGCAGTCTCCTCCATACTTGACTGTGACCACGATGGCTTGGGGGTTCTGTCGGTCAATTGCTCCGACAGTGTTGGGATCTCATGTGCCTCATCATACAACTCAACTGAAGGTGCATTAAATAACACACGACATGATTACAATACCTACCAACCCCATTCTTTCCACACACACACACACACACACACACACACACACACACACACACACACACACACACACACACACACACAAGTTGCTATAAAACTGGATAACTTGAGTGAGAAGACAGAGTTTATTCTTCAATGTGTGATTTATTTAAGGTACTACGACTGGCCTCCCAGTGAGTGTAACATTAGGACTGGTCGGCACAACAGTTGCAGTTTTCTCAATGATAGCTGTGGGTATACCATTGTGTCTGCTACTGTCAAGCAAGAGGAAGAGAAGATCTCCTGGGCCGAGGTGGCCTGTTAATATACCAGCATTGGTCCCATCTGCAATTTCATCTCGCCCGTCTCCGTCTCGGAATATTTCACAGTTGAACTCTGGACAACGTCACATGACTTCAAGTGATCCGCATGATGCATCTGCAGAACCTTCTTACAAAGATTCAGAACTGCATGAAGCTCCGCCTCCTTCCTACGAAGTGGCACTGCAATATCCTACTGTTTCGACTAGTGTGTGATATTCTGTGAATATACTGTTCTCCAGTGCTACACCATTCTCATTTGTCAGCTCATCATGTTCTGTCAACTTCTCCCTGTAATTTAACTTCAATCACTAATTTATTTTTTACTTTCATTTTCTATAGCAATATTTTTACATTGATGTTATGAAAGAAATGGCAATTTTCTTGCTCTTGCCTTATTTCTTGACTTTTCTTGCTCACCAAAGCTTCAATGACCTATACACACAGCAACTCGGCTGTATGTAGGTGTAATGGTAGACTCCGCCCGCGAGATTTTAGTTTTTTTGTTTTTTTGTTTTTTTAAAATAATAACAACAATAATTTTAATTAATAATAAACATGATAAGTGTTTAGTCTTGAATGGAGTTCAAAGATAGTTGAGGGTAGCTTCTGCGGATTATTACATGCATGTAACTAAAGCGATACTTTACCACTACCGCGAATTGCTTGCAGAGGGGTGGGTGTGTGAGTGATTCATAGAAACAAGATGAAGATTAAGAATTGGGAGTAGGTAGGCGAAATCCGGCTGTGTGACCCCTTTCAGCTCCTGGTGCAGCCACTTCCGTCGCTCTGTTTCAATGCGGCTCGGAGCGGCTACTCTGAGGTACTGGAGGCGAAAAAGGCTCGTCGTTTTGGCGGTGCTGCTTGTATCAGCTACCCTATGCACTCTTCTCTTCCGTTCTTACAAAGCTTCAAATTCTTTGAAGGTACTATATGGTTGTAATTGGTCAGAAGTAGCAGAAAAAATAGTTTGGTCGGTCATTAAGTCACAGTAAAGCTATACAGAATAGAAGCAAGTATTCGGTTAGCTTGTTAACAGAACAGTTAGCTATTTAATCTGTGTTATTAGCAGCTAAGAGCCAAACTGTATACCAAGATTATTAAGTAACCACTTCCCATTGTGTCCTAGCAGTTGTCATAACAATGAATTGGACAGTTTTTATTTGTTAACATCTTCCATGATGTGTTAGAGAGCTTCTGAGCCGTTGACTATATCTTTATCCACTACACATCCGGATTTACACGGTGACAATAAAGCTGTTGACAGTAAGGAAGCAGATGGAAAAAACCTTAACAACCGAGATAATGACGTGAACCAGGACAAAGGAATCCAGGATGAAAATGGAGAGGATAAGGAAGAGTTTGTACCACCAGACAAGGAGAGAGGCAATTTCAAGCAATGGAGGAAGTGGCAAGGAGGGTGGAATGTCCCAGTGACCATGGATGCCCAGCACTTGGGGCAGAATGATCACATAAAAAATGAGGATTATGAAGACAAGAAGAACATGATGGACGACTCTGACATCGTGCTCCAGAAAGCCCTCAGCCTCCGACACATGTCTGATCATAAATCAGCTCGCAACGACGTGCTTAATAAGATGCAGAACTCCTTGGTGAAGCGCAAGAGCAGAAGGAGAGGACCGCATGCTGTGAAGGACCCGCTTGATCAGTTGGCAATTGGAGCAGATCAAGTCAAAAAGCAACTTGGAGTCGGTCTTAATGAAGAGTGGTCTTTCAATGTTAGAGGAGCAAAGCAAGGCCGTGTCCCAGATGACAAGTCAGAGGCTCACAGGGCGATCAAGGAAGATGGCGATATTCTACTGAACAATGAACTACATGGGCGGTTTGAGCAAAGTAACATGGCTCCAGGCGGGAGTCACTTTGGTCAGTCCCCCTCGGCTCTTAGACGAGTCCTTGGAAGTTTTAACGCTGAGCATTACCTCGCAGCTCAGCGTATGCTGGAGGGCCAAGGGGACCCCATAAGGGCATTCCAGTTTAATCAGGTTGCCAGTGATGCCACGCCCCCTGATCGACCACTGAGAGACTACAGGAATCCGCAGTAAGGTTTTGTTGTTGTTGTTGTTTTGTTGTGGTAATTGAAATTGAAGTATTTGATCGGGAATGATTATGTTTACTCTCCCACAAATTTTGTAAATCAAGTGCAGTTGCAGCTGACACAGGTGCAATAGTGTCGCCCCCCCATAGAAAAATTAGAGCATATATATTCATTATGTTGTGTCTGTCAGAGATTGCAAGTCCCCTGGGTCATAGTACCTGTGAAGAAATCCTGTTAGATATCTTGTGAATGATGGTGTGCTTGCCAGCAACCAGTGACCATGTTGTATGAGCAAAGGGCACTGTTAATAGACCACTCAATTCATAGTTAATTGAATTAAATGTATGTATATTAAGTTTTCACTGCAAGCGTGAGGTTACTAAAGAGGCTATTACTTCTTTTTATAATTGCAATCATTTTAAAAATGTGCCGTTCAATTACTGACTTGGCCGTTGGGAGTTCATTCTATAAATATGATCACTAAATGCAATGGTAATGCATTATCTTGTTACGTTGAGGTTACACATTTTAATTCCTGCTTTGCAAAGCTGCACGTGTGTGTAATGCAGCTACAGTTAGATTTTACACATGTTGCACGATTTAGTGTGTGTGTGTGTGTGTGTGTGTGTGTGTGTCTGTGTGTGTGTGTCTGTGTGATGTAGTGGTTGTGTCCTTGGCTCAGGGCCTGAGGTCCTTAGAGTTCAAGCCCCACTCTGGCAATTTTTCCATCTAGTTTTTCCATCTGCCTCCCACCAGCCCCTAGTAAAGATATATATATATATATATATATATATATATACATATGTGCACAAAAGTGACATTAAAAGGTTCTCTCCTACCCAACCCCCGCCCCCCACCCCCCCCCCTCCCCCCAAATTTTTTTTTCTAGATACGGCCTTGGTACCATATCATGGTGTTCTTTTCGTCTGGTTGCATAATGTACTAACTCATTGAATCAATGAGAAGCTGACCAGTCCACCCAGCTGTGATTGGGGACCTGGCATTTGCTAGGGTGCAAATTCAAGGCCTTTTCTCATGAAACAGCAATGGTCCAGGTGGGACTTCGGGTGCCCACACCACTTGCTGTGAGGAAAGGCCTTTCTCCTGCGAGTTCTTAGCCCGGCTCCAGGAGCTTTGCTTGCACGGCTCACAGTGCCTGCTTAGTGCACAGGCATCCTGCAGGTGCACTAGAGAATTTGCATTTTTGCATTTTGTGTGTGTGTGTGTGTGTTGAGTGTAGGTGTCGGCATTCTAGTCAGCAGTATGTAGTGGAGGGTCTTGCCCGCACAAGTATCATCATCTGTTTCACTAGTGAGGCCAGATCTGCTCTTCTTCGTACTGTGGTCAGGTAAAGGGTATATTTCCTCCTGTTCCCATTCACTCTACTCACTGTCTCTCTGTACTAGGACTGAAGAAAGACAAAGTGCTAACTTAGTCAAACTGCACTAACTGTCTGTCTTACTGTTCCTCGTACATTCCATTGGCCCCTGTTAATTAGTCTACATCCCACATTCCATTTGTCCCTGTTAATTAGTGTACACCCGCTCATTCCATTGGCTCTGTTAATTAGTGTACACCTGCTCATTCCATTGGCCCCTATTAATTAGTCTACACTCCCACTCCCCCCCACCGCACATTCCATTGGCCCCTGTTATTAGTCCAAACCTGTAAATATATTATTAGTTTTTTGTTTGTATGTTTACTCAGTGTCCTTCTCAGGAGTCCTCCTGCATTGATAGAAGAAATTCTTCTAGTGGATGACTTCAGTACTAATCGTAAGTTTCCTAGGCAACAGAGTCAGTGAGCACAGCTAGACCTGGGTAGAGAATTCTTGCCATATCAACAACAATGTAAACGCTAAAATGAGTGTGACAGTAATTGACTATGGGGCGAAGGGGTGGTTACATAACAACATGAAAATATTTTGGAAATTAAAATAACTTACTGTGGCTCATTAAAGATTAAAAAATGAACATTAATTGAAATAAATGAGATATTTGACTAGCAAGTATGTATACAGCTGCATTTTGAAAGGGGAGGGGCAAGGGGGGAAGCAAAGGGAGGCGGAAAACTCTTAACTTTAAAATTGTCTATATTATTGGCCCTCTACAATCTGAGTAAGTTATTTCTCCCCCTCCTAATTCCTTTGCTGTAGGCAGCCGAGGTGTGACATCATCCCATACACAACCACCATTTTCATGCAAACATTGAGTGACCCCACTTGAATATTATCATGCATTACTATTTTTAGCTGAAGATGGAAAGCTGCTAGAAGCCATTCCTAAAGTGAGAGTGATGAGGATGGACTCTCGTCAAGGTCTTATCCGGTCAAGAATAAAAGGAGCGGAGGCTGCCAGAGGATCAGTCCTCCTCTTCCTTGACAGCCATTGTGAGGTGGTCGTTGGTTGGCTGGAGCCTCTATTAAGTAGAATTAAGACAGTGAGTCAATAAGCACACAATTTCTTAATGTAGTATGCATGTGTGTGTCTCTGAAATATGAAATAGCGGGTCAGTTGTTGACAAACTAACTGATTGTCCAATAAATGCTTTTTTTCCCCTTAAAATTGAAATCATTTCTAATATTGTCAAGGTTATAATAATAGCAAATTGTCGAAATGTTGGGTTAAGTTTTAATTAACAATATTGGCTGTTAGAACGAGAAAAAATTGCTATTGTTAGCGAGCGAAGCGAGCGAGACACTCTCAGGGGTAACGCAATCGAGATTTCGCTATATTTATTTATCTGTTTATGGGGTACGTGAGACCTCTGTTTTCGCCCGCGCTTCTAATTACGTAAGTTAGGTAAAGCGTTCACAGTTCCAGTATTTTTCAATTAACGCTCTGAGAATCCTTAGTGGCGGTGGTAAGTCAATGCGCTCTTTGTAATGGTTATAAGCCGTGCGCAACAGTATTTACTTGAAAATACATTGTCCACTAGACTACTGCGAAGGTAAGTCTGTGTAGGTGCATGTCCAGTTGTGTCAAAGCATTGTGTGTTACAACCACTACTTAGCTAAAGAATATCACAAAGAAAACTTTTAAATAACGTGTATTGTTTTGTTGTTGTTTTTTCCCTTCAATCCAAGCAGTTGCAGAGTTGTTACTATGGCACTGAAATTCCTTTACCAAGTATGCGAAATTTAAAAACTGGACCTTATTTTCAGTAGCTTCAGTGTTAGAAGTCAAAATCATTCATATAAAAATAGCATAGTCTTTAGGCTCGCTCGCCATTTGTGCTCAAGCACATCACTAGTTTAATTATTTCGGCTGAGAATGACTGAATCATTGTCAAAGCTGAATCATTGTCAAAGTTTCGTAGAGAATATTTGATTGGATAGTAAAAACACTGTGTGTGATTTTATTTCAGGTTACACCCACACAATGACATTCCCTGCCAATCACTTCAATTCCCCAATTTTTATTTTTTTGGTTGGTTGAAGAAAAAAGTTTAGGGAAAATCTCTAGTACCCTACCTCAGTATGAACCCTGATGTAGTAATTCTTACTTGGGATGAGGTTTTTGTTGATGAACTGTTGTTATTATTGTTGTTAATTGTGTTTAGGACCGCACTATAATCGTATCTCCAGTTATTGACATTATTGACAAGAACACAATGGAGTACACTCCAGCAAGTTCTACGGTAAAGGGTGGCTTTGATTCCAGCCTTCACTTCAAGTGGGATTCCATGACTAAGGAAGAGAAACGTGATCGTTCCAACCCCATTGCTCCCATCTCAACTCCAGCTATTGCTGGTGGCTTGTTTGCTGTTGAAAAGGACTGGTTTGAACATATCGGCACTTACGACGCTCAAATGGAGATATGGGGGGCTGAGAATGTTGGTACGTGCAATGCGTAGCTTTCTGTAATGTCTTCAGTCATTTATCCTCAAGTGTTAAATCTCACACATGTAGTTGTTATATACTCCGTGCCACACTTTGTACAACTTGGATGCATGAGAAGGGAGGTGAGAGATTTTCCATCTGGTTTAATTTAGCGTCCTGCAGATTCCTTGAATTGCGTAGGAAATTAAAATACCAGGAAACTCGAGCAATACAGGATTACTACTTCCTGTCAGTCTTTAAAATTTTATTTATTTGTTGTTGTTGTTTATGTATTTTGTCTCAGAGTTGTCCCTGCGCGTCTGGACGTGTGGTGGGTCCATGGAGATCATTCCTTGCTCGCACGTGGGTCACATCTTCAGGTCCTCAATGCCATACTCATTTGGGCCAGGAGGTTCCTACCAGAACACAGTGGGAAAGTGAGTCCCGTATTCTTTCTATGCATTTGTACTGATTGTTAGCTCCAATTCCTTACTGTCTCTATAAGGGTAACTATTTACGTGTAATTGTGAAGTGAAATTATTTTTTCAGTGCAGTATAATTTCTGTCTATTGAAGTGCACCAGTAATAGAACCTTCTTTTACATTACTGAATTGAATCTGGTTACAGGTAGCTATCATTGTAGATTCAATTTACTAAAAAAATTTTTATATTACATACATTCTATTGATATTTTTTACAATTGATTGCAATGAATTTTATGTAGAAACACTCGCAGAACAGTGGAGGTGTGGCTTGATGAATATAAGAACTTCTATTATGAGAAGAATGTGTATGCTAGGAATGTCCCCTATGGCGAGTGAGTTGGCAAGCATCCGTCAGTGTGATTATGTAAATACGTCATTGATTTCATTCTTTCCTGTAGTGTGAGTGAAAGAAAAGCTCTGCGCAAGCGTCTAAATTGCAAGCCATTTTCTTGGTATATTCAGAATGTTTACCCACAGTTTAAGTAAGTTGATGGCTTTTTTTTTTTTTTTCTTTTTTTTTTTTGAGAGAGAGAGAGAGAGAAAGAGAGGGAGAGTTACTGTGGGGTAAAGTCATGGAGTAATTGTTGGGTTTAAATGTGATTGAATAAAGAGTTAGCTAAGTGTTGTCTTCATGAACCGTGTAGGTGTGAGTGTATGATTACAATGTGATTTTGTTCTTTCTCCATCAGAGTTCCTTCTATTCAAGATGTCACATATGGCAGATTGATACATGGTAAAGGGTCATGCCTTGACAGTGTAAATGGATTCTATAATAGTGTGGTCAAGCTTGTTTCATGCAGAAGTACCTTTTCAGGTCCTGGAGACTCTCAGGTAAGTAGTAACAGTATACTTCTTTTCTTTATTAGTTGTCACAAGTATGATGTTGTTGTTGTTATTGTTGTTGTTTTTTTGTGTTTGTTTTGTGGTGGTGACATGTTGGTACTTGCCAGTGAATCGCTTGTGTTGCTGAGGATGTTTTATTGGCAATGTCCCTGTGTAGCAGCACGTACATTTTTCTTTGTTGTTCATTACTGTCTCCAAGCTTGGCTAATTATGATTGTGTGAAGTGTTTCTATTGTATTTCCAGTTATGTTCATAGGGAAATTGGGTTTGTGTTCTTACTGTCATTGTGATTTCTAGTGGCTAAATGCTACAACTATTCACAAATTCATGGGTCCCATTGCAAGAACAGAGTGACCGTTTTAATCAATTGCTTTGGCTTTGTACTACAAGTTGAAGCAATGTGCATAACACTTTTAATCTTGTGTGTGTGTGTGTGTGTGTTCATGTAGGGTTGGGTGATGAAGACTGGTGGGGGTATAAAGCACTCCACCTTGTGCCTTTCTTTCTCCCCAACAGCACTCTCCCTCAAAACATGTGTCTCCAATGATGCCAGTCAGAGCTTCCAATTGCTGCCCAGTGGGTTGATGTGGCACAAGGGTTCTGAAAGGTGCCTGGCTCCCTCCAGTCTCAGCCCAGGCCAGCTTCATCTTGTTGAATGTCGAGGAGAGGCAGAAGACCATGCTCCATTAGATCTGACTTGGAGGTTCACAGTTGTCCCTGTCACATAACTTTTAGTCATTTTACTTTTAGTGTTGGTGGTTTTTTTACAATTGAAATTTAGCACAAATATAACCTTTGCACACATGTTTTTGTCCTTGTTTTTTTTAAGGGTGTGGAATGAATGGGGGTGGATCGGAATGTTAATAATAAACAGATTTAAGTGACACATTGACTAATTGTTGAGTAGGAAATTTGGCTGGGTAATTATAAGTGGTTATCCTTCCTCTTCTTCGTCACCCCCAACCACAGGAACACCATCTAGCTTTTTCAGTCTTGAAAGCCGCTTCAGTGCTTGGTCTCTCCAGTCTCCCTCTTGAGAGTGCTTCTCTTCCAGAGGGTTACCTAAGAGTTACTTCCATAATTTTCAAATCAACATGACTGATGTCTTTATGTCCATACCAACAAAAAGCAAGTCTTCCAATTTCTGAAGTTCTCCAAGCTTTTGGAACTCGCCCCAATCTTTCACACTGTTGTTTGACATGTACAGAACCTACAATTAAATGACATGCAGCAATGTACAATACACAAGTGTCACAACTGAACTCCAACTAAACAGGAATGACAGGCCATAATGTAGCAACTGTAAAAAAACATTCAAATACGTACATTGTGAGATCTGACTCGAATGATATCCTGTGATTAATACGGGGGTGTAGTGGGACATAGCATGACACTGGTACTTAGGATCAATAAAATACTTTCACATGATGTTTAAAGTTGACACCTTAGATTATGAAGTTTCTCTTCAGTGAGTGTGACAACTAAACTATGGACTATTGTGGTGGTACTTGTTGTTTGGCACGTGCTATTTGTGTGGCAAGTCTGGTCTGAGTTCAGACACATTGGTAACAAGCATACTGAAATCAGCACACAAACAACTTACTCCATTCACACAAACATTTCTGGTTGATGAATGTGAGAACACTCAGTGTATCATTCACTGAGACAACCAGAGAACACTCAGTGTATCATTCACTGAGACAACCAGAGAACACTCAGTGTATCATTCACTGAGACAACCAGAGAACACTCAGTGTATCATTCACTGAGACAACCAGAGAACACTCAGTGTATCATTCACTGAGACAACCAGAGAACACTCAGTGTATCATTCACTGAGACAACCAGAGAACACTCAGTGTATCATTCACTGAGACAACCAGAGAACACTCAGTGTATCATTCACTGAGACAACCAGAGAACACTCAGTGTATCATTCACTGAGACAACCAGAGAGCTAACTATTGATAATAATATGTGCCCTTTAAATTTAAATGTGCAAGAAATGTATTCATCACATCTTTTGTCTAATATTCTGTACTTCTGCAACTTTTTTTTGTCTAATACTAAATTTTATAGCTAATTACACGCACCCTGAGGTTGCAGAGAACAGTTACTCCTTTGAGTTTCTCTATGTTGTTGTAAGATATCCACAATTCCTCTAGAGTATCTGCCACTGCTTCCTACAGTCATCAAAACATACATTTGTACCTTTATTTATTTATTTATTTCTCTAGAGGTAGATACAAAGGATGCTACATGGTGCAATCACATGATACTCTAAAATGCTGGGATAGAGCACATAATATGTGCTCTATCCCAGCATTATTTAGATTAAACTTAGTTTTTTAAAATAAGATTTTCGTGCCGTGGTCATATTATGACCACGGCACGAAAATCTTATTTTTTTAAACTAAGTTTAATCTAAATTATGTGGGGACTTAAAATATTATATTTGTCAATATAGAGACTACTTATCTTAGAACACAAACCCATGCATTATAATAAAAACGTACCAGTCCTGATAAATTCTTTATCAAGTTACGTCCTAAGGACAAAATCTTGAGATTTTCTATTGAAAAATGAAAGCATTGAATGATTCCAACAACTATTAATAATTTCAACCTACTCAGTCCGTTCAGGTTACTGATTTTCTCAATACAGTTGGTTGATAATGACAGCATTCTAAACAATTCCAGGAAGTGTGTAATTAGCAATTATGTGCTGCAGTTATTTTTAGTGGCTCACTCGCAAACAGCCAAAGTAGAAAGGGATGCATCCATCTTTTCAATAGGAGGTATTTGCATATAAAGCTTGATGGCTTTAGCTTCTTTATGATCTTCTCCATTTTTTTCGCTCTACAATGTTTCATAACAGTGAGTGGATATAGATGTGCATCTTTTTAAACTCTTTCTTACCCATTTAGCCAGTGCGTCCTTTATTTTTGACTGTATGGGACGAAGATAATTCAGAGTTAGGACAAGCCATAAAATGCACTCACCATATTGTGTCCTGATCTTTCTATATAGCTGCGCCCTGGACGAGAAACGTTACCGTTTATTGCTGACTAAGCATGTTTGCTAGTTTCTATGGAAACTTTATCGCGGGCGTGGTTAGTATTGCGATACTTTACCTTCCCGCTGGATTATATAGTCAGCTGTTATTTGAGATCATTTTTTTCCTTCTGCCTGTTGTATTCAACTGGCACAATAGCGAGAAACACCCCAAATGGCCCAAGGCTCCGGAACAGTTAATGGTAAGCATAATGTTAAATAAAGAATTTAGAATACTTGACCCGTGTTTACAGATGAGCTTGACTTGGACATGAATTATGACGAGGCAACCATGGCTCAAGTTGAAATGATCCAGAAAGAAGTATGCTATGATGTTCCCTTTCTGTCTTTTGAAATTTATTTTTTTGCCTTAAGATTCAAGAGACCAGTGAGTATGTGTCTGAAAAGGAAGACTTGTTCACACTAGGCCGGGAGTATCGGGATGATGACACTATTTACCAAGAAAAAATTAAGGTTAGTGGGCCTAGATATTCAAGCTAGTTAACAGGAAAATAATGTTTTCATATGGTTTTGATCATTTCACTTGACATGTGTTGTGTATTAATGTTTTTTAGGCATGAATGTACTCTAACTAGTGGTGTGCTTGAGCACAAATGGCGAGCGAGCCTTAAACTACACTATCGTTTAATGATTGATTTTAACAACTAACACTCAAGCTACTAAAATAAAGTCGAGTTTTTAAATTACGTATGCGGTAAAGGGGATTCAATGCCATAGTAACCGCTCCCCGCAACTGTTTGAATTGAAAAAGAAGCAACAAAATCAAGTCACGAAAGTTTTTTTTGTGATATTCTTAATAGTAGTTGTAACGCACAATACTTTAACACAACTGAACATACCTACGCAAGACTTACCTTCGTGGTTCGTCTAGTGGACAATGAATTTTCAAGTAAATGCTGTTGAGTAGGGCTTATAACTGTAACAAATAGCGTATTAACTTACCACCGCCACTAACTCGAATAGAAATGGAGCTCCCATAAGTTTTTGAGTTTTAACTGCACCCGCAAAACAATTCAAAGCGGTAAACAATTCAATTTCTAAGGTGATACGGGTAATGGTCGCTAAACCGGAGAATTCTGTTTAGTGAAGTTTGGGACGGGGTCGAACGCGGAGCGAACACAAAAATACGGAGGGTCAAAGTACAAAATGACATACGTACGTCCAAACATATATATAAATAAACAAACATCCCCGATTTTCAATTGTGTTACCCCTGTAAGTGTCTCGCTCGCTCGCCAACTATGTTTTCCTTTGTGGTCTCTAGTTGTGACAACACTATTAATCACTTGTTCTCAATAAATGTTATTCTTTCCTGAAATCTAATTGGCGAGCGAGCAGAGCGAGCGAGACACTTACAGGGGTAACACAATTGAAAATCGGGGATATTTGTTTATTTATACATTTGGACGTACGTTTGTCATTTTGTACTTTGACCTTCTCGTATTTTTGTGTTAGCACATTGTTCGACCCCGTCCCAAACTTCACTAAATGGAATCCTCCGGTTTAGCAATCATTACCTGTATCATCCTAAAAATTGAATTGTTTACCGCTCTGAATTCTTAGTTAAAACTAAAAAACTTAACCGAGTTCCATTTCTATTCGAGTTAGTGGGTGAAGCTATTTGTCACAGTTATAGGCCCTACTAAACAGTATTTGCTTGAAAACTCTTTGTCCACTAGAGTAACTACGAAGGTAAGCCTTGTGTAGGTATGTTCAGTTGTGTGAAAGTATTGTGCCTAATATCACAAAGAAAACGTGTAAATAATGCTACTTGTTTTTGTTGCTTTTTTTTCAATTCTAACTGTTGCAGGGAGTGGTTACTATGGCATTGAGTCCCCTTTACCGAATACACATAATTTAAACTTGATTTTTTTTAGTAGCTTGAGTGTTGAAGTTGAAATTAATCTTTTAGCAATAGTGTAGTTTTAGGCTTGCTCGCCATTTGTGATCAAGCACATCACTAGTATAGCATAGCACAGCTTTTTAGATTAAAAAAGATAGTTGTTTTAACCCATGACTGGTATATAACTGCCACAAATACTTAACTGTATAGTAATTGACACAAATATTTTTTTTTATCCTTTTGTGCTCTTCTTCGAGTGGCAGAGAATCTTCAGTTCAAATTTATTATGTATAATTAGGAATTGTGCAAACGATACTCTCACTTGCGAAGAACAAGAGGAGATGGTAATTGCTTCTTTAGAGCTTTTGCCTTTGGCTGTATTGAAGGAATGCTACAAAATGCCACAGAAATTGCAAAGTAAGTATTTATAATAAGTAAGGTGGCGTATGTATATGGTATTACCATAATGTATTTATAGGTAAGCATTACAATTCTTTACTTCTCGTTATTCCTCGTAATATGGTTTGTAGCCTATGGTAAAAGAGAAAGTTTTACTTTCATTATAGCAGTTTTAGTCAGTTTTAACAGCCTTCGGCAAGGATTGGAAACATTGGGTTAAGTTTTATTAGATACACATATGCTGTTAAAACTGAGAAATAACTGCTATTCAGTCGAGAATGTATGAATCAATTTTACTTCGATAATTCCCTTCCTTTTATTTTTTTTTATGGTGATGATGAAGATGCCCAGATGATACATTATATTATACCCACAGCCAGGAAGATTTGATCAAACCTTATAATAGTTCGACCAGAAAGAGTACCATATTGCAAAGCCACACTCCTTCCTGATTTTGCATTCTTGGAGAATGGAAGAAAAAAAAGCTTTTATTTGAGTCTCAAAATTTTCATCTCAAATCACTGTAGACTTCGATATTAATAAAAAAAAGCCCTTATTGATTTTGGTGCAAACTGCACACCTTCCAGCTTTTTTAAACTTCCTATAGCTCGAAGATGGAATGCTGTAAGAGTATAACTTTTGATTTCACTGTTTGTCTAGGCTGATAATTACAAGGAAGTGAAAAAAAAAAAAGATAATTAAACATCACCTGAAACTGAAAGGAATGCAAATTTGGTTTAGTGAGCAATTTAGCGCAGTGAATGTACAATTTTCAAATTCTTCAAAAAATGTTGTTGTGTATTTTCTCATAATTTAGTACAAGTAGTTGTTCTTTCAGTTATTTTATTACGTACATTGCACATGTTGTTTAGGCTGAAGGAAAAGGTGACTGCTCTTAAAGACAAGATTGCTGCCAATAACACCTCTGTAGATTATGAAGAGTTTCATGAAGTGGTAAGGGAAGCTTCTATTGGTCGATTGGTATCGACTACTATCACACACACACGTGTTTGTTTGTGTGGATAGTAATACTATTGATCTGGATTGATCATTTAACCTATTCATTTAATATTTGTATCTGGATGAATGCATGTGATAGGACATCAAAAATGAAAGATTTTATTATTATTATTATTATTATTATATTTTTACTTTTTATTATTAATATTATTTATTTTGGCAAATATCAAGGTATTTTGCATGTCCTGGGGTTTAATCTAGTGCATTGCTATTTATTTATAAGTTTAAGTATTGATTTGTGTAAATAGTGTTTCACCCTGTACTAATAAACTGGTTTGTGACTTGTTCAGTTTATAGATGTTTTGGATACTGCAGCTAAAGCTGAAACATCTCTTCAGCATTTGTTAGAAGTAAGTCTGATGAATTATGTTAAGCACAGTAGATATTGCCTAATATTATTATTGTTGTTATTATTATTATTTTTTTTTAATATTGAGGTCAGTTTTTTTGTGATCTTGCAATTACTTTTTTTTTTTTAACTGTACTGGATTGATGAACTTCTCACAAAATTGTAGTTGTTTTTATTTTAAGATAATTAAGTTTGTGTATAGATCTTTTTGTAGTGATAAAAAGCAACTTTGAGTAAGGAGGTGTCAATAGTTCTGTAGATGGAATATTTCAATAATCTGACAATAATAAGAATTTATATGTTGTGCACACAATATTATGGATTTTATGATTGTCTATAATTAGAGTTTCCGCGACCCATCAGTGTCAGATTACTGTGTGTGCTACCTCCGTATCCTCACCTCCGGCTACCTCCAGCTAAACTCTGACTTCTTCCAGGCTTTCATAGAAGGTGGACTTACAGTACAACAATATTGCAACAGGGTATGTGGGTATCAAGTGAGCAGAGTGAGCGAGAAGGGTGTTCATGAGTCAAGTGTGATTATGGTAATTTCACGAGCTGCAGTGGAAATACAGCCTGAGAGTGAAATATCTGCTATATCACTCTCACAAGAGTAGTAAGAGGTTTATTCCATGCTAGATGTCTTCACTGCAGTCGTTTGTACTAAGGTTATGATCTCATCTGTGAAGTTGGCAGTAATACTCCCTAAAAATACTATTATAACACCATTTTTTGGAATTATAATGATATTCATTGGAATTTTGCTGTGGATTAAATAGATAAGAGATTAAGATCCCAGATAAGAGATTAAGACCCCATTCAAAATGACTTATTTCGAATATCCGAACAACCCTCGGTCCTGAGGTGTTCGGATAATTGAGGGTCTACTGTATAGAAAGGGTGGATGGATGGTATGTTACCCTATATAGTAGCTCAGGAAGGTCCTTTTTCACTATAGCTAGTTTTTAAGCTCACCGGGGATTTCTTCTGACAGAGTTAAAACTATAGTAAATTCTTAATAAGTCTTGCCCCTTCCAGCATTTACTCCACTGAATATAATTGAATTAGTGGCAGTCATTCTGGAGGGCCACTAATTAAATTATAACTAATTATAACTACACCTTCACACCTCCCAAGTACAACTCACATGTCACAGAAATTGTCCAACACCAACTAACATTCCCAGGGGCTGTGCCCCACCACACAATGATCTCATATTCTGTATCATCTGTTTATACAAAGTTCCTTGTTCAGTCACCCTCATTCAGTTCAGTAACCACTAGAAGGCTCCACAAGCCGAAATATTATGGTTTTATTCTACTGAAATTAATTCTCTGAAACTTGCTACACCTGGCTAGCTATCAGGGTAGCTAGTTCTATTAAATAGTCTAGCTGCCTGTAATATCAGGTGACTCCTAATCATTAACATTAAAGTATTAAACCACAATACATTATAATAAACAATTTATATTGAGCTCTTTTACACAATCAACTGTTAATCAAAATTTCACACTTTAAAAAATTTGTTTTAATTAAACAATTTTTTTTGGCACCCCTTCTGATACTGTTATATATGCCAAACCGAACCTGCATACCAAGTTTCATGCTTTGGTCCACTCTGTCACAATAATTTTTCTTATCTGCTGGACTATACTGTTTATAAGTATGACTAGGCTAGTTTGCTCGCCATTTATACTGAGCACATCACTAGTAATAGTGTTAGTTTATCATACAGTAGTTTGGTAATGAGAAAAAAAGTTGTGAGAAATTTAACATTACGAGTTATAATTTTGTATAGGAAGTGGATCCTATGTACAGAGAAAGTGATCACATCCACATATCTGCCCTTACCAAGGCTCTGGATATCAGCGTGTGTGTGGAATACATGGACAGAGGCAATGGGGGTCAAGTGAACAGCCACTGTTTCCCTGAAGACAGTAACCCTTCAATCCACCTTCTCTACAGACCAGGCCACTATGACATTTTGTACCCATTATCAAATAGGTAGGGTAGGTGAAGCTACTTCCATTCAGTGCGCTGTCATCCATTACTATGAATGAGGGGATAATGATTTTATATTTATGAATTTGTATTCTTAAGAACTGGGGTCAGTCTCTTATAGGAATTGGCAAGGATTAAAAGCCATTCCATGGGCAAAGAGCTAAGTGTTATTAAAAATGGGGAACAAGCAAATAATAGAACAATAAATTCTCCTATGATTTTAATTGGCACTTTCTTCAGCTGCTAAGATTTGTAACCACAACATATCTGTCGTTAAGTTGGATTATTCAATAACTGAATTTGGCTCAGTTATTACTGGGTGTGTCTGAATTAAGTTTAGTACATGATGATGATTGTTCTTCATCAGAGAAGTATTCTTCATCGTCATTTTCTACTTCTTCATCTGTCTCCTCCTCTCCCTCGTCTTCATCTTCTTCCTCCACACAGTACAAGTTACTGCTGGGGCCTTGAAGTGGGTGACGTGCCTGAGCCGATGGTCGAGGAGGAGTGTTACGTTTAGCCACTTGTGATGTATCGTTTCTTTCAGAGGTAGCTACCACAGGCGGAGAATTTTCCATCCCTGTTTCATCTTGTTCGATTTCTGTATCTACTGTTTTATTGGATGGGATGTTTTTTGGCTGGGAGTCGTGTGAGCTTGTAGTCTCCAGTCTAAGTTTAACAGAATCAAAAGTAATGCCTTGCCCACGAAGAGCTCGCTTGGGGAGGGATTTAGACTCTATGGGTTGTAGTAACTCTGGATCAATGGTGGGTGATTTCCCTTTGAATACTTGCTTTCTTAGCTTAGAAACAGGATCAGCTTTTACATTTGACTTTTCTGCAAGCTCAACAATTTTCGGTCTTTCATTATAGGAATCCTCTAATTTATCTGGTAGGAGTGCATCAGTGATGTTTGGTTTGGAAGGCTCAGGATAGACTGCCATTTTGGTAACCAGCAGCTCTCCATTAGCAAGTTCTCCATTATCTGCTGCCTTTTCCGTATCAGTCTTTGCGAAGGACACTGATGGTATCTTTAAGAAACTTTTCTTTCCATTCGAAATTACTTTCTTTTCAGGATTATAAGTTCGCTTTGACTTTTTAATGCTTCTACCTTCATACTTTTTATACTTTAAAAGTGAACCAAAGATGAGTCTGTCACAGTCGGCTCTTCCACATGAGCCTCCTACGAACTTACAATAAGAAGTGATTTCATCCCTGGAGTAGCTGGACTCTCCGTTCATCCTGCACAGACAGTCAACACACTTGATGTTCTTGCTCAGTATCGCTACGTCCATTGGAGTTTGGTTATCCAAATTGCGCTGATTAAAGCTTAGTTTAAGCTTGGCCATTCTTTGTAACAGGAAATTGAGCACATCTAAGTTGCCATATCGAGCACAGATATGGAGGGGAGTGTTCCACTGGTTGTCCATGGAGTACAGACCATACATCCTGCTGTCCAGGAGCAGCTGCACATCCTCTTTTGATGTCATGGCACAAGCATACATGAAGCAGTCTCTCCCGTCTACATCTGTCAGCTCAATGTTGACATCATGCTGGATCAAGCTTTTGAACACGCTCATCCTCTTGAATTTGCTCTTCATGTAGCAAGCTATCATGAGCAGACGAATCTGCTGAGGTCCTATGGGCTCATTGGGATTGCACCCCTTCTCAAGCAAGTCTCTCACCTGCTTGATGTATTGATGCTGGATGGCTTTCACAAGGAGAGAAGTTCGAGTCTGGATGTTCAATGCGGGTGGAGCAGGCAGACTCATGACTGCAGCTATCTAGATTGCTTTCTCATTTGAAGAGTTTCACTGTGGCATGTTTTTGTCACCTACCGTGGGAAAAAGGAACATTTTTAACTACGTGTTGATTGACAAGTGCTAAAATATTATTTTTTACAATTTCTTCCACTGCAGCTCATTCAGTCACACACCATGTCTTGCAGGATGCTTGCAAGTTTGTTAAGACATCACATCACTAGTAAAGTGGTTTACCCATGAGAAGAGTAAATATCGTTACCACAAGCAGTGCTGGGGATTATCACCATCCTAATTATCACTATAACTTATACCATGAGCACAGAATACCAGATTCCACACACCACCATAACCAAGATCAACTAACACAATGCCAGTTTGATGGCCTAGAAGTGCAACTTAAATTGTGATGATTTTTGCCAGGCTCTTGGCTTAAATTTGGCATTGATTTTCTTTTTTAGTCTTTATATATTAGGTTATATTGTAATTACTTAGGGTTGCAAAAAGTGAATGAATCTACCAGGCAGTGTCGAGAACTCTTAGTGTGTGTGTGTGTGTGCATGTATGTGTACATGCAATAATGTCACATTATTAACAGATTTAATCGAGTAGCAATTAACTTATAGTCTCTTACAGGAATTGGCAATGATAAAAGGCAAATAAAAAAAACTTGATGACTACGAGTGTGAGGTTTGATGATTGCTGAGTTTTGATGCTGTAATAGTTTATGATACAAAAGATACCAATGTGTGATCAAGTGTTACAAGTATTGAGTTTCGTGGAGTCTTCGACTGGCACCTTCAGCTCTACTGACTTATGGTCACCACAATACTCCACCATCTCATGGTCCTGTGGAGTGTATATGTGTGTGTGTTACAAGTCATGCTATGACTGTGTGGGTACTACTCATTGCCAGCTCACCTCTAACAGGACAGCCTCTTTCTTCAAGCGGTGATGTCTTGGACCTTTGCTATTTTGCTTCATCAGCATCATCACTCCCTTCACACACACACAGAAAACTTTCATTATTAATCTAGTTAGCTATGCCACATAGCAGCTATGCATTCATAACTGCAGTACTATGACATACGAGGTACATCAAAACATTACAGTGATAGTTCTCTCTCTCTTATATATAGACTTATGTTTTAATTTATATATTGGCTGCTGGAACAAAGAAAAACTTCTAATGAATCAGTATTACAGTGGTCAGAAAATTTCTATGAATAGAATGTATTTAGACTGAAAGTCGTGTGCGTTATAGTTCCCTTCAACTAAATTTCAAAGAATAGAGAAAGTAATGGCTTGCTTGTAGAGAATCTCTCCTATCTGATGCTGGGTGGCTTTCACAGGAGAACTTTGAGTCTGGATGATCAGAGCTGGAGAGTAGTCAGATTTATGACTGCTAGCTAGCAAGTTCTGTTATCTCAGAGGAGTCTATTATTGTTGCTCATTTAGGAATGTTTTATCCACTTGTTAATTGATGAGTGCTAAATACAAGTTTCTTTTAACTTAGTGTATCATGATCAGCAAATATATTTGCAAGTTCAGAGACCAAAGACAAAGTAAACAAGCCACAATTCATTCACGAACTCACACCTTACGATGATTCTTACCACTAGCAGTGCCAGGACTATTGCCACCAAAACCACCACGATAATGACACATGCAATGAGCACAGAATACCAGCGACCCCACACACCATCCTCATCAGGGACCCACACTAGAACAAAAACACAATACCATCTCATGGCCCAAAACTAACTACAATAATGAAATGAACTTTTAGTTAGTAGGTATGCATTATAGCTTTCATCAGCAACTAACTATCTGCTTACCTTTTTCACAACCAATTTCCGTGCACCCCACACTTCCTCCCATGCAAAAGCTGCATTAAAAAATGGGAAAACAGCACAATTGTTGTGACAAGTTTAGCTGAACACCATGCTAACATAACTTACCAGTTATTGCAGCCATCCCCAGATGGGAAACTGTCCATATGCTTGTAGTTCACTCCATTATACACACACCCTACACACGAAAATAGTCAGATAGATACCATACCTTGTACTCCCACAGTTTGGGCTAATTGCTAAATGCATTACTCTTTCATAATAGCTAACCAGTATTTCTAATGTGTCCTTCAGCATCACATGAGCTTGTCATTCAATTAATGACACCCTCTTACATTTGTCAGTGGACATGAACTTCACTTATTATTTAGCAACTATGCATGCATTCAGGGATAAGCTGCACTAATTAAATCTCAACACAACACTGGTCCTGAACTATGGCTTTCAAACATCTCAGAGTCACCTGGCCCCTCCCATTTTTCTTTTACTGACCTGCACACTTCAGCATACTGGCTTTCTTGTAGGTGACCAGGTCTGAAAGTGGACGTCCAGAATTGACATCCACACACCAGCAGTATTGCTGGTGGCACTGGAAGGGATTGAACAGGCCCTGAGTGGTGCACTGGGGAGAGTAATGGCCCAGGAGGCCGGAACTGTTAGACTGACTGGCCATCTTGGTCGCTGTGAAGCAAGGGGTGGGGTCGGCGTACAATGTGGAGAGGCAGACGCCTGTCTCGCATGCATCCTCACAGCACCTCGCGCCTGTCTCGCAGACATTGGCATCATCCAGGCACGACACGCTGCTGCCGTCCTGCCGGGGACTGGCACATGGGACTACAGTGCGGTCTGGACACTGAGTCAGGGTCGAGTTAGAAGGGAGCTTGATGTAAGGAATTTGAGAGGGCCACTGGCAGGACTTCCCACAGCCATTAGAGCAGCACCGCAAAGGGGCGGGGCACCCAGTCTCGCTGCCACAGGAGCTGCCGCAGCTCTCAGAGCTGTTGTCACTATTGGTCACTATTGGACAGGAATAGTAGACAGCTTCCAATACTACAGCTGGAAAGAGAGAATAAGAGGAAGTAAGGAAGCAAAGAGGAAGTAAGGAAGAGGAAGTAAGGAAGCAAAGAGGAAGTAAGGAAGCAAATAGGAAGTGTCAGTAAGTATGAAAAAGTGTGTGTCAGTGTTTACACACTTAAGCCACAAGCCTCGAGATGAGTGAACAACAACAACAACAACAACAAAAAAATTTAAGACTCAGAAATAATACAAATACAAGGGAGAGGTACTACAACAGCAGAAAGTGACACATACACTATACACATACTATACAATTTCTCTAAAATATAGATTGACTACAAACATAATATCAGCATGGAAAGAAGGAGTGATGAGGCAGTATATTAACTAGACTCTTTGAAATGTTTTTTTTCTTCCTAAGTTGCATGAAGTTTACCTTCACATTCTGAATAAACACAACGGACTCCTCCCGAGACGTTACACGAACTAGAAAGCACAAAATACACACAGAGAACATAATATTGGCACAGCATACTGACACACAAACAAGAAATTAAATGCAGTACCTTAATTGAGTGTGTAAAGCTACATCTATTCTCTCTAGCACAGCTTGCATCCACAAAATTGCACAAATTGTTAAGTCTTGTAACAAGATAAATATAAGCCACTCAGACCTATTTAAAACTGCACCTCAACCAATAGTTCAACACGATTCACTTAGAACACAAATATGACTTCCAGTGAGGAACACAGGTCTAAACCTTTCCAAGGCAAATACTTGATAGGTAGATAAGCACTGGCTACTTGCAGTGAATATGCTCTAAATGTCACATCCTGGGCCACAGATCTATAGCTGGACACTAGACAGTCAACATATGCTAAAAAATAACAAGACACTCCTAAACAATCAGCTATTGGTGGATTAGCTTCTCATTCAATAATGCTGATGATTTCTTGCAAAAAACAATATACAAAAAACAAAACAAAAACAATGCTTGGAGTATTACTAGCTAAACTGGCCACTTTCCCTACTCTGTACTACTATACAAGTTGATAGGCTTCAAACTTAATAATAAGGAAGACATTAGTTCCAATGTTTATACACTTAAGTTCCACAGAAATCATAAAAAAAATAGTGTATGTAACAGTATTTCACTGTTCGTTGGCACGGTTTATAGAACACATTTGATGATGGTAACATACACATTATATATTTAGGAAGTTTTTTTCTCCCTTTTCAAATCACACCTCATTCATTTTTAATCATCGTCTAGAAAGCGATGACAGCTTTTCCTCATACTTACCAATCACCACAATATTTATCAACTTGGACAGAGAAGGATTCTCCAATTGTATAGACTTGACCTCCATAGCTACAACCTGCAACATATCACACACAAACATACTGCATGTAACATTGCACAAAATGTAAGGTAAACCATAATAAGTGGGAGTCTTCAAACTTCCTGAAAGCCACATAAAATGACATACATACATACATACATACTTAACCCAGGACGATAGTGAAATCAACTTTTAAGGGGGGTATGTCATTTCCATGAAAATTAAGGGGTAACGTTTTCAAAGATGATCATAATAATTTTCAGAGCAGTTGTTTAGTCAACAGTATAGTTCTATTTCCTCCAAAGTTGACCATTCATTACCTTCTATATGAAATTAATCTCTCAAACGCACACACTACCAACCCCCCCCCCCCCCCCCCCCCCCCGCAGGTCAGACTGCGTTTTAATATTATGTATAGTGTTTATTTTAAGTTTGGCCTGAAACAGCCAGTGAGCCTATCCTGCACTAGATATGACTTACTACACTGCGGCATTTTGAATCGAATCTGGTCAGAAATGGGATATCCAGTGGAGGTATTGACACACCAGCAGTATCCCGTGGAGCCATGACACTGGTGCTGGGTGAAGGAACCGTCCTCCTCACACTGAGGGACATAACCTCCGATCAACACTGTCCCATTGAGCAGTCCTTCCCGGATATGTGAACACAATGGAGAAGGAACCATGCCCTTTATGCAAGAGTGGCCACACCCATTAGAACAACACAGCTCGTCAGTCTCGGAGCATCCATTGCCGCATTCTTCAGAGCAGATTCCAACTGTGTCAGAACTCACTGACGGGCAGATGAGGGGCGGGGGGTGGTAAGGGACATAAACAGGAGTCATGCACGAGTGGCCACACCCATTGGAACAGCAGAGATATCCTTCGGTACAGTCACCATCTGATGCGCACTCCTCAGCGCACGCACCAACAGAATCAGAGCTCATTTTGGGACACACTTGGTAGCCTTTCAACAATAATATATATATTAATACAAAATTATTATGAATTACATAGGGACAAATACAGTTGACCCAACGCCAGGCTGCTAAAACAACTTGCTATCCACTGTGATCGAACTTGCTACATAGACATAACTACAACACGCACTGCTCACCTCTAGCTGGTAAGAAGCTACACACCAGTAGTCCTATAAGAAAATAAATATTAAAGTAAAGGAAATATGGTAAGAATTTTTTACGTGCAGGGCAAGAGCATATGCTATTGTTATCATACCACTGGCATGTTGTGACACTGCCTGTACATCCACATCAATGGGGAACATTGACTGGCTTCAAAGACAATCGGGAAAAATCCACATTTACATACAGGTTTGAAATAGTACAGAGAAGCAGACCGGCTACATACTGGATACTGTCGTAGGAAACACACACCATCACCTACTTCATGTGCTGTGACTGGCAAGTAATTGTTGTCTGTGGTTTGAAAATTATTTCCCTAAATATTGTATCATTGGTTGGCCAATTTTAAAACTTTGATGCTGCTATTTGTCAGAAAGTAGCCCCATTTTAGAAGTTAATATAATACAATAGCTGAAGTTGAATTCTATGAGTAGTAAGATTATAAAATCATGCATATGACGAAACACTGATCAGTGTGAAGTACATACACTTTCATTAAGGTATGCTTTGCTAATTACACACAGTGTCCCTGCCCCCAGCAAAAATCGTGTCTGAAACCCTGCATTTTATTTTACCGATTCCAAAAATGAATGTTTTCGTAGCACTCAAAACTAATTTTCAATTTTTAACTTGTAGTCTCCTAATTTCACAGTTTTCACCACTTCTTAATTACATTTCATTTTTCCCAAATAGCATATCCTAATTTAGTGGCATCAAAAATTATGGCACAAGCTTTCTTTTTTAAGTATGTGCTACTTATTGAACTTGTATTGAGGAGTGAATAACATGCCCACAAACACTTGCTAGTGAAGGCAAATGTATAGTTAAATAGGAACAACCTAACTCAGAAGAAATTACTCAACAGTGTTAAATAAGAACAGCTTGTCAGCATCCAGATGAATCAAGTGACAGATGACAGAAGACAATTCACACAAGGTGGTACCTCCCACTCCTGTCTCCTGTGTTGATAAAAGGAACCCATTGTGCGGCAACACAAGCGCTCTCCATTGCACACACTATCTTGAAAAGCGGCAATTAAGTACACATACCATACACTTTACACCATGACCATTAACCAACCACTCATAGGCTCACTGATAATAGGAAAATCACACCTACTGTAAACCATCAGTGTCAGCCACACTATTCAAATTCTGCCAAACTAAAGAACCTAATAAAGCATTGGCTAGGCTATTACCAATGTTAAATGGTCTATGCTACTCATTAAGGTTCACACTCACAACTTGTTGGCTAAAAATAGCACTCAAGTATATATTTTAGATACGCACTTGAACCTGAGTACCTAGTCATATACCATACATCATAACGAACACAGGTCGCCATTATATGAAGAGATATAGCAAGTGAAGTATAGGTTGTTACCTCAAAAGACTAGGAAAGAATGGGCACTATAGTTAATATAATGGGATCCTCCCTGGGTTGTTCATAGGGTTATCTATGACACTTATGTACAGTACTCAACTGAACACTGTTGGATAAGCATGTCTATCAATAACAGGTAGCCATCACAGCCAATATTAACTTACCCCAGACTACCACAGAAGAGGCGACTGACATCTAGAATAATAATTCATAAGAAATAGCTAAGATAACGGCAACATATTATTCATTAAAAGACGTTACCTTTTACTTTCAGCGTAGTCAAATAGCGAGCTTACACACAAATAGACAGTTTACCAGCCACCAGGACCTTATATTCTCTCTAAAAGGGACACTTCAAAACACAAAACAAGCTTCGTTTCTACGTCGTGTTTACCAACTTCCTTTTTCCCTGCTGAGGCAGTGCGCGTTTAGTCTCGCGTTCACACGTACTTTACCATAAACTAACCGTGGAGTTTAGTTAGCGATTGGTAAAGGGTTTAGCTACAAGAGACTACTGTATATTGTGCGAGAGAGCAACACCAAAACATAGTCATTCGTAGTCAGACCCTTTACCAAACCTGTACGCCTGTACACCATGTACAACAATGTTCAGTTGGCCAGTTAATTTGGCCTGCATGCAAATTGTACTGTACCTCTTATTGTTTTGAGTCGTGAGAAATTTTTTAATAATAACATTTTCGTCTATTTTAATAGTATGTATGTCAGACATGGGGCGAAGTACTTTGTAAAGTATCTGGGTACTTTAGAAGTACTTTAGTTATGACTGCAAATACCTCACATTTGTAATCAATATGGAGTTAGTGAGCAGCTGATGACATTAACTGCTAGTAGCAGCATGTGACTATGAAACCAATTACCAGTAATTCAAAGTACTTCAAAGTTACTTAGCTAGAAGTATTGGATAAATTGAAAGTGCTTGAATTAGCAGGCCTGTAGCCAGGAGTTTGCACAGGGGGGTTCGGATTTCATAGAAATGCAAGAAAGCCACACCTACTTTTGTTTTCTTCGTTTATTCTTTAAAAAGCAAAAAAGAAGGGGGAAAATATGCCAAAACTAATAATTTGTCTGACGTTCTATGTGTTCTATTAATAAATTCATTGAACACTCTGACTATCAGCAATAAGCGATAAACTGCTAACGCTATATTGTTCTCGTGTAACCAGGCTTCTAACCACTACTGTGAGTTGTACACAAACAGTGAACCATTCGTACTATAAGTTATCTAAATAAGTACATTACGGCACACCATAAAAAGAATAGTTGTAGCGTAGCTTGCTTTATCAGTTTTGTAGTCAAGGAGCTCAATGTTTATTTGAAAGCTTGGAATCAGACTAGGCCGTCCACATATAGAGTATGAAGTATATCCGGGATATATATAGATAAATAGCATTGCGATTTAGACACGATCAACCACAAGTCGACATAAATGTGAGGTAGGTGTGGCTAAATAATTTACTTCCGGTCACTCAAAAGGGGGGTTCAACCGAACCCCACGAACCCCCCTGGCTACGGGTATGATTAGTACGAGTAATTTACTCGAGTTACCAAAAGGATTTGAGTATTTCACAAATACCTATGACATGTACTTAAGTATGTATGTATGTATGTATGTATGTATGTATGTATGTATGCATGTATATATGTATGTATGTGTGTGCTGTGTGGTGTAGTGGTTGTGTCCTGGGCTCAGGGCCCGAGGTCCTGAGTTCAAGCCCAACTCAGGCATTTTTTCCATCTGATTTTCCATCTGCCTCCCACCAGCCCCACCAGTCCACCCAGCCGTGATTGGGTACCTGGCATTTGCTGGGATGCAAATTCAAGGCCTTTTCTCATGAAACAGCAATGGTCCAGGTGGGACTCCGGGTGCCCACACCACTTGCTGTGAGGAAAGGCCTGGTCTCCTGCGAGTTCCTAGCCCGGCTCCAGGAGCTTTGCTTGCACGGCTCACAGTGCCTGCTTAGTGCACAGGCATCCTGGCTCTGCCAGGTGCGCGTGACCGCCTAGCGGCAGCAAGAGAATTTCATTTGCATTTGCATGTATGTATATATGTATGCATGCATGTATATACATGGGTGTGTTTGTGTGTATGAATGTGTAATGTATGTGTGTGAATGTAGCTAGCCAAGGCAAGTAATCTGTGTTGTGTGAATCTATCTAGAACAATACTCTGTGATGTTTTAATTGTTGCTATGCTCTAGAAATTACTGTCTTGAAGTTTTTTGTCCGTCTCCTTAGGTTTTAGCTATTGCTACGTTCTAAAACAGATTTGGATATTGTGATTCGGCAATGTTTAGTAGATATCCTTGACCTCGAGTATTATCCTCACTACACTCTGACACTACAGGTAGAAGCCTCAAATTCCTAAATGTAGCAGACTCACAATATCCTAATTAATGTTTACTATACAATAAGTTGAATCCACTTGGTACTGTTGAGAACCCTTACATAACTTGCTTCATACATTATGGAAGAATCAGTTGTGTGTGTGCATATAAAGTTCATATGTGTGTGTGTGTGTGCAATATGTTGCAATAGTTCACAGATTTAATTGTAGTCTGTTGAAGTAGCAATTATGTTTTATTACAGGGCGCATCTTGTCAGATTATTGTAAACTATCGTAACTGTACTATTGCTTCTTTACAGCAACTGAACATGGCATTAGTTTAAAGCATCGTATAGTGTCAATTTAACCTACTACTAGGGATTACCGCTATCTTCAGCAATCTGTTAATGCTTAATTTTACATTGCACACTTGTTACTTCCTGTCCTTCATATACATGATACATCCTTCTTGAGAAGGAGAGGATCCAGTATGGTTGTTCTTTACTTTTTCAAAGCAATTTACGCTTACCCTTCCTGCCTTCCCTACTTTGGTTCCTGATTGGTGTGATGAGACTTTGAGAAGCAGATCAAGTGTGGTTTCTGTATTGTTTATGTTAACATTCAACACTTGCTATGCAGATTCAAACAAACTCTTTGATTTGATGACTACTCCCACAATTTTTGTAGCCATTTGTATTCAAGTAAGACAGAGGAAATTAATTGTTTTTGGTGACTTGTGCATGAATGAAAATAGAGTTTAGTTGCAGCTCCTGTAGAGTGGAATGAAAATGAAGTTTGCTCATGTTAAACACAAATTGAGGGATGGAGCAGTGAGTAAAACCAGAGTGGTTGTGACAGTGAGGTGGGTTTTCACAAGAAACATGAATTTGCAATAACTCAAATTAATGTGTTCATGTTTGCACAGGACTTTTTGCCATTCGGTGTGCCTATGTGCCTTTTATTGAGATAGGGTCTACTTTTATGCAAGATATTCAAAATATACATTGTTTTGTATTTTCACTTTTTGGAAGTATGAATTTGCAATAATATGCCTTAGTAGCTAAGTGTCATAACTTAAAAGAGTTTTAAGTAATACAATATATTTGGAGCAGCCCCACCCCTCAACTACAGGCTAGCTCTGTGGACTGATTTAGCTGTAGGTGCTAATGGACCACCTATTCACTAATTAGTGTACCTTCACTGCATTCATACAAACAATTATTCTATTCTAACATTACCTTTCTCATGCACCTGCCCTTATCTTATACAATCCCCATTCCATTCCACTCACATATATACTTGTAACACTCTCATTCTATTCAGTTCTTTAACTCCCTCATTTTTTCCTTTACTATTTTGTGCTTTCCTTTTCTTATCTGTTATACTTAAGCTTGTCCATACTTTTTATAGTTCTTGCTTGCTTTTGTGTATCATTCATTTTGTTTTGTTTTATGTTCTGTAATTGTACTTTGTTCTCCAGTTCTGTATCATTTTGTTTGAATTTGAGACTGAGTACTGATAGGGATCTTGAACATACTGGGAATAGTGGATAGGCCTTAGTCAGTGTGTTTAAGTCTGGAGATATTTTGTCTTTTTCCCTTAGTTTTAGTTAGTAGTCTTTGCGTGATAGTTTGGCTGAGTTTTTATAGCTTTACCCAATTGTCGTGTGCTACTACAATATTATATGCAGAGTTAACTTCCCTTGGACAGTTAGTGAAATTTGGAAAGTCAGCTGGTTAGTAGTGGTAGCTTACTTGTTTCATACAGCTGTGGAATAGCCCATTCAGCCTATATAGTTGGATATCTACATGGATATTAGGGGAAGCTTGTACTTGTTTGCCTCTTCAGCTTTTCCCGGAAAACCAACTGGAAATTTCAGCAAAGAATAGCACAGTGTTGGCTAACTGTCAAGTATTGTGTTGCTAGCTAAACTACTCCTAGTCTCTGTTGTTCTTAAGATAGCTGAAGTTATGACAACTGATTATATATGTCTTATGTTCACAGAGTGAGTTTGTTGTCAATGCATCACTTATGGGTTTTCAGTTAAATAATTGTCACTAATGGATTGAAATGTGGTCTATCAGTAAACTGGCAGTATATGTAGCTATAGCGACTTCCTTAAAAACATATGGACACAGTTTATTGAATCCTTAATCTACACAACCAGAATGGTATAAATAAATTACAACTACTACCCAGTTATTGAACAAGGTCACTATTATTTCAAACTGTTATATACTTGATGCAAAAACAAAACAAAAAAACAAAACAAAAAACAACTTAGTTTTATGAAGAAACAACAGTTGTGTCAAAAATGGGTACACATAAAGACTTAATAAGTCCAAAATTCTGCAATAAATATATTATGATTAATGCAAAGGCAGTAGTAGAATGCTGATGAAGATGACTGCTCAATGGTCTGATATGAACTGACATTAGAATGAAATTGGTGGTTCATAGAAATGCTCCATAGAGTTGAAAAGCACAGTGTGATCCATAATACAGTAATACATACAGAAATGATATTACTATCAGTGCCAAAGTGGTATCTGTTTTGTCTAGAGTCAAGAAGTAAATTTTAAAGAGAACAATTTAATTTAGTATAAATGGCAATGTTAATTTAATAGCTATTAGTAAGGATACAGAATATTACTTTTTCTGATGGCTCCAAATATCTTATAGGTAACATAATTTCAAATAGGAATTTCTTTCTTTTCACCCACTTCCACATCTTGTACATCACCAGCTGCTTAGCACTTTTCACCAGCAGGAAAATTGAATCACTCTCGTCTGATCCAGCGTCATGCACTGCACGTACATCAGGTGTGAGTCAAAATAATCGCGCCGTGCGACATATTCGTAGTCAACCTCTGACCCCAATAGGCGGAGTCTGCAGCGTGTAGCTTTTTCGGCGAAAAAGCTCCCTATAACCCCCTGACTCCTTGGTTTCTCTGTGTTTGTGCTCTGGGAGTAGTTTAACAGGATTTTGATAAACAGTTTAACTTGAACAGCGGAAATTTAAAGGCTGCAGTCGCGATGAGTTCTATTGGCACAGGGGTGAGTGTTTAAAAGAAAGTCAAAAATTTAGTTCAAGACATTTTTGAATATTGAATATCACAAATATAGTATGATCTATCTGCTGCTCAATTCTCGCCAGATGGAAGGGTATTTCAAATCGAATATGCAGTAAAGGCTGTAGAAAATAGTGGGTAAGTGGTCGTCAAGTGTAAATTATCGTTCTTGCCATCACAAGTTGAACATTTTAACTAGTGGTGTGCTTGAGCACAAATAGTGAGTGAGCCTCCCTAGTTTACAGTATTGTGATTAATTTTAACTTCTAACGCTACAACTACTAAAAAAATCTGTCAAGTTTTTTAAATTACGTATATATGGTAAAGGGATTTCAATGCCATAGGAACCACTTGCCACAACTGTTTGACTTCAAAACATAACAAAAACAATGGGCATTTTAAGGATTAGTCGTAGTACCTGCAAAAGCTCTACAAAGGCAAAGGCAGCTAATATATTTAGTTGTTAGAGCTCTAAATGTTTACTTCGTGCTGTATTTCTAAGCAGTAGCTGTAATGCACAAGTCTTACACTTGTTCACTGGACATACCAACACAAGACTTACCGTGGTTAGACTATTGGACAAAGGATTTCAAGTAAGGAATGACACTGTTGCGTAGGGTGTATAACAATGACAAACAGCGCATTGACTTACCATTCAAATAGAAAATGAACTCCAGTAAGTTTGTAAGTTAACTGCACCCGCAAAAGAGAATTCAAAATGGTAAACAATTCAATTTCATTGGATGATACAGGTAAAGATCGTTAAACCAGAGGATTCTATGTGAAGTTTGGGACGGGGTCAACCACCGGGCTAGCACAAATATGTGACGGTGTCCACATATATATACAAACAAATATCTCCGATTCTCAATCTGTATAGTGTCTCGCTCGCTCACTCGCCAATAACAATACGCAACTTCAGTCATTCCTTGCTAAACTCAACTTACACTGAGCAGAGGGAGCCAAAGGGGATACACTATTTTATTCTGTGCCCAAGTGCTATGAATAATTTAATGACTAATTTATTTTTGTTGTTCTCTAGTACGTGCATTGGATTGAAATGTAAAGATGGAGTAGTGTTTGGTGTGGAAAAGCTGGTGACATCTAAGCTTCATGAAACTTCATCGAACAAGAGACTGTTCACTGTGGATCATCACGTAGGCATGGTGAGTCAAGTGAAACCATAGTGTAGAGAAGGGAAGACATGGAGTCAGGAACGTCGACATGTTTAAGTATGTAGTCTTGTTCAGGTTACTGGAGCATCCGTGTAAATATTAATTCAGTTGTAGTGCTGTCCGTGTGTGTGTGTGTGTGTGGGTATGATGTGAGAGTCTTGCATTCTTATGTTAGAAAGCTGTTATTTCACTAGAATGTCTTTCCTTTTCTTTTCTTCATTTTTATATCCTCTTTAAATGGAGTTATCTGGTAGCATTAGAATGCTACAGATGTTTGTGGAGACATTTTGCGAGCAAGTCAATTTGGATTCATTTAGAAAGCTGCGTTAGTCACCACTTGAGCTTTTCATTTCCTGCTGTTATAATTCTGTGCATGTTCACTGGAGAGTTTTATCAAGTCTTGCACTGGCAGGACAACCAATTTAGTAGTATCTATATAGATACATAATTTACTTCTTTTCTGTAAAAACATTCAGCAAGAGATAAAAATTCTAATCAAGTTGAGAAAAACTATCTGTTGATTTGCGAAAAGAAAAGTTTTCTTAGTCCATACAGAGAAGAGCTAATCATTCAGACTTGCCGATACAAAGGCTACAGTCTAAAGCTAAATTTCAGATGATCACAGCTGCCACAACTGAGAGCACGGCTTATTTACTTTCTAGTCACTGGATTTTGAGCTTCAGACCTGGTATTATAAAAAGAATTTGAGCAAGCAAGCAGGTACGTGATCCCGCAGCCTTATTTAAACTAAGAAATAATTTAATTGGGCTGTATTATTAAAATATTTCAAGGGCATTATTTTTGCAGCACTAATGAATGTTCCTAATGTTTTACTTCTTGTTCTGTTCTAGTTACTGTATGCTAGTGGTTGTATCTTTCGTCATGTTCATTATGTGCATGTGTATGTATGTTGCTATTGTTTATCGTTGTTTTAGGCAGTGTCTGGGCTGATAGCTGACTCGAGGAGAGTTGTTAATCAGGCGCGAGGTGAAGCTGCTAATTATCGGTTTACCTACTCACAGCCGATTCCGTTGAAAGTGAGGAAGTACTATGTGTACTATATTTACTACATACATATACTATTATTGGTAGAGATCTGTACTATGTATAGTACATTATTGGCAGATATGTGTACTATATATAGTTCATCTACTATTATTGGCAGATATGTGTACTATATATAGTTCATCTACTATTATTGGCAGATATGTGTACTATATATAGTTCATCTACTATTATTGGCAGATATGTGTACTATATATAGTTCATCTACTATTATTGGCAGATATGTGTACTATATATAGTTGGCAGATATGTGTACTACTACTATTATTGGCAGATATGTGTACTATAATAGTTCATCTACTATTATTGGCAGAGATGTGTACTATACATGATACATGTACTATCATTGGCAGAAATGTGTACTATATATAGTACATGTAGTATTATTGTATTTTATGTGCAGCATTTGGTGGATCGAGTGTCTGGGTTCATGCATATCTTCACGCTGTATGGAGCTGTCCGTCCGTTTGGTTCCAGCTTGATGTTCGGTTCCTACAATAAGGAAGATGGTCCCCAACTGTATCTTGCTGAGCCGTCAGGCGTATCATGGGTAAAAAAAAGGGTGGAGCTAGTTTTAAAAGATTAAACATTCAATTGTTTTGGTGGGAGGCTGTAATATCTAAATTTCAAGGAGAGCAATATATGGAATTAGGGTTTACTAGTTTGTGTTCCGGCTCTAGCCTTCCACAAGAAGAACACTCCATTGGCAGACTCATTTAGCTGCACATTCTCTATTCATACACGTGTGCTCAGTCTTATCATCACTGCCGTGCTTTAATTGTCAGCGTTTCATTTTTGATTATAACAGCAAAGGTCACAACATCAAAACATCTATTGTGCTACTTCATTACTTTTTTCCTATTACTGTATTATCGTTTATATAGTGTTATTGACGAGGTTTTAGTGGCAACTTTGCCTAATAAACTTTTCTAAAAACAAGATTTATGATGACATAGTGTGGTGGTGGTGGATATTTCAGGGTTACTTTGGCTGTGCTGTGGGCAAGGCCAAGCAGGCGGCGAAAACCGAAATAGAGAAGCTGAAAACTAAGGACATGACGTGCAAGGATTTGGTAAAGGAGGTGGCTAAAATGTAAGGAATAGGTGGTCTCAGATGTACTTATAATTTAATTTGCTCTTATTTGAATATGTCTTTACTAAAGGAGTAAAATGATAATTTGTGGTGTGCATGATATTTTTTTCTTGGAACTTAAGTAGTAAAAATAGGGTAAAGGGTTCACATGCTAATTTTTGTGGTGTGCATTAATTAAACTCCCTTCCTATTTATTCTTTGTAGCATATACACAGT
>WLWD01000068.1_pt1 | contig 153088 bp, 103 predicted proteins | sample 6712731 | NCBI WGS metagenome assembly WLWD01 (sample SAMN12718690, study PRJNA576275) | sponge metagenome | isolation source: marine sponge | host: Mycale hentscheli | place: New Zealand: South Island, Marlborough, Capsize Point | collected 2014-11-01
GAGAAAATAAACCGGGGCGAAGCGATCGGAATAGCGCTAACGGTAGCGGGCGGAACCGTGGTCGCCTATCATAAAGACAGTTACCTCCTGTTCGGAGTGGCGATTGTTCTGCTCGCGGCTTTGTGCTATTCAATGGTTACCTTCTGGGTCAGAAAATTCGCCGCCGGCACGCGCCTGAACATGTTCACCGTGGCAACGCTCAGAACCTTCGGCGTTTCGCTTATTCTGCTCACATATCTCATCGCGTCCGGAACAATTGAAATCCCCGGAACACGCGAGATTCTACTAATGGCGGCGGGCGGAACATTCGGCGCGTATATCGCAAAGGGCTGTCAGTTCTATTCACTCAAACTTCTCGACCTTTCGCGAAGCACGGCGGTTATGCCTCTTGAATCGCTGTTTGTTGTGCTTTTGTCCCTCGTGTTTTTTGACAGCGTGCCGCCTACGGCAAAACTGATTGGCGGAGCCTGTGTTCTCGCGGGCGTTGTTTTCCTTGTAATTTTCAGGGAGCAAAAAAGAGGGGCGGAAACTATTATGGGAAAATAGTTTTTACTTTTCCGAACAATCTGTTTTGAGCGATTTTTTGCGCTCCGCCGACTCGAACGCAAGGTCGATCAGGCGGCTTATCAAATCGCGATAAGGAACTCCGCTCGCCTCCCACAGTTTCGGATACATGCTTATCTGTGTAAAGCCCGGAATGGCGTTCAGTTCACTCACAAAAAACTCGCCGGTGTCGGGGTTCAGAAGAAAGTCAATCCTCGCCATCGCCGAGCAACGCAGAACCGAAAACGTTTTTAAAGCGGCGGAGCGGATCTTTTTTTCAAGACGCACGGGCAAAGAGGCGGGGATAATCAACTTGCTTCCCGCGTCGCCGTATTTCGCCTTGTAATCGTAAAAATCCCCGACGGGAACAACCTCACCCGCAACAGATGCCCGCGGGCTGTCCGTCCCCATAACACTCACTTCAATTTCACGGGCGTTCTCAACCGCGTTTTCGAAAATAACCGTGTCGCAAAATTCGAAACTCCGCGCGACCGCGTCCCCGGCGGCTTTCGGGCTGTCAATTCTCTCTATCCCTATGCTTGAACCAAGATTGACGGGTTTCACAAAACACGGAACTCCAACCTCGCGCAGAGCGGAGGAAACCGCGTTTTTGCGGTTTTTCTTCCAGTCTTTTTTATCAAGCCCGCAAAACCGCGTAACCGGAAGTCCCGCGCTCTTCAAAAGCCGTTTTGCCGTGAGTTTGTCCGCCGACAGAGCGGCGCCCAGAACCCGCGCACCGACATATGGAATGCCCCAAATCTCAAAAAGACCCTGCGCCGCGCCATCCTCGCCGTCCGTTCCGTGAAGAACGGGAAAAGCCGCATCCACTTTATGACGGACGGAAATCTTCCGGTCTTTTATCCCGTAAAGCGCGCCGCCCGGAGCGGGAACGAAAGAAACCCCTCCGTGCTCTTGCGGATTCTCAGGGCTTGTTTTTCTCCATAACCCCTTCCTGTCAATAAAAACCGGAAGCGGCGAAAAGCGCGAACGATCAATATTTTTGAGAACCGAACGCGCGGAAACAATTGATATTTCATGCTCGGCGGAGCGTCCGCCGAAAAAAACGGCAACAGTTTTACGCCGCCCGCGTCCGGGCTTTGCACTTTTCGCTTTTGAATTCATAACGGAAAATTCGTCCCTAAACTAACAGCAAACTCGTCTCTTTTTAATCGGGTTTTGCGTTATTTAATTAATTTATGTAGATTTGGAAGCGCAATTTAATAAATAAATTGCACTTCACAGGAGGATTATTCAATGGAAAAAGTTGTAATTTCCAACCCCGTCAGAACCGCTATCGGAGGCTTCGGGGGAATCTTGCAGGACATCCCCGCCGTTGATCTCGGCGTCAGGGTTGTCAATGAAATTTTGAGCAGAACCGGAATTGACCCCAAAGAGGTTGACGACTGCATACTGGGAAACGTGCTTGGCGCGGGTCTGGGGCAGAACCCTTCAAGACAGGTCGCCGTCAAGTCGGGGCTCGGAACGGAAACGCCCGGCATAACGCTCAACAGAGTTTGCGGGTCAGGACTTCAAAGCATCGCGTTTGCGGCTCAGGCAATTAAAGCGGGCGATTCAAACGCCGTGCTCGCGGGCGGAATAGAAAACATGAGCCAAACGCCCTTCTATCTGACAAAAGCCAGATACGGATACAGAATGGCGATGCCCAAGGACGAAATTGTGGACGGAATGGTTCACGATGGACTGTGGGACATTTTCAATGACTATCACATGGGTGTTACGGCGGAAAATCTCGCCGAAGCCTACAATCTGTCAAAAGAGGTGCAGGACGAATTCGCCTACAAAAGCCAGATGAAAACAAAAGCGGCGCAGGAAGCCGGAAAATTCAACGATGAAATTGTTACGGTTTCGGTTCCGCAGCGCAGGAAAGACCCTCTTGATTTCAACGTTGATGAGCATCCGCGCGGCGATGTTACTCCGCAGTCACTCGCGGGAATGCGTCCCGTTTTCAAAATGGGCGGAACGGTTACGGCCGGCAACGCTTCGGGAATTAACGACGGCGCGGCGGCGGTGCTTGTTTCTTCCGAAAGCAAAGCAAAAGAGTTGGGATTACAGCCGTTTGCTTCAATCGTGTCATACGCGGTCGGAGCGGTTGACCCCTCAATAATGGGAATCGGTCCCGTGCCGGCAATCACCAAGGCGCTTCACAAAGCAAACTTGTCGCTCAACGACATTGACCTTTTTGAATTGAACGAGGCGTTCGCGGCTCAGTCGCTCGCGGTTTTGAGCGACCTGCCAATCCCCGAAGAGAAAATAAACGTGAATGGCGGCGCGATTGCGCTGGGTCATCCCATCGGCGCGTCCGGAACGGTCATTCTTGTAAAACTGCTTCACGAGATGAGAAGAAGACCTTCCGTCAAGCGCGGGCTTGCCGCTCTGTGCATCGGTGGCGGAATGGGAATCGCGATGATAGTTGAGAAGATAGGCGGAACATCCGCCGCCTCAACCGGAAGGCGCGGAAGACCCAAAGGTTCAGGCGTAAAAGCCAAACCGGGACCCAAGCCGGGAGCGAAAAAACGCGGACCGGGAAGACCGAAGAAACGCGGACGTGGAAGACCCAGAAAGTCATAACGCTTTCAAGTTAAAAAACCGGCGGCTTTATAGGTCGCCGGTTTTTTTATGACCTCTTGCAGTAACTAACAACCGCCGTGCTAACGACACAAAACTTGAAAAAATCGCTCCGCGAAAAACGGCGGGAAATTCGCACGAAACTCTCAGGTTTTCAAAAAGTAATCAAAAACGCCGATGACGCCGAACTGTTTGAGGAACTCGCGTTCTGCATATTCACCGCAGGGGCAAGCGCGAAGATGGGAATTAAATCCATCAACGCCGTCCGCCCCGCGCTTTTTACGGCGAAAACAGAGAAACAGTTTTCAAAACTGCTCATAAAAAACGGAGCGCACAGGTTCCCGAATGAACGGGCGCGTTATCTTCTGCACACGCGAAACTACCTTGCCGAAAATCACGGCTTGAAGATGAAGCGTTTGATTCTTTCATTCAAAAACGCGGACAAAAGACGCGACTTTTTCGCGACAAAAAAAGACATAAAAGGCATCGGTTTCAAAGAGGCGAGCCACTTCCTGCGAAACATCGGCTTTTCCGGCTACGCCATTCTGGACAAGCACATAATGAACTGCCTTTTTGAATTAAAGGTGGTCAGCGACCCGAAACCGCCCACTAACGGCAACCGCTACCTTGAAATTGAAAAGAAACTGCAACACTACGCAAAACGCAATGGCTTTGATATTGATGAGATTGATCTTCTCCTGTGGAGTGAGAAAACGGGTGTGGTTTTGAAGTGATAACAAATTACCTTCAACTACAGATACCCAAAACCCACTGAGGCACTCCAAAAAGCAATGAATAGAAGCCAACTACTGCAGAAAATGGTAAAAGAAATATCCCCAAGAGCATCAGTTCAAGACAACCAAGCGTAAATACCAGATAAAGCCTGCTTATTTCCCAGACTACGGGGAAGCCCTCTCTGCATAAAGGGTCTTGTATTCACAGAGACCCGATATGCGGGTCCAATCAAACGGTTACCGAGGATGGATAGGAAGCAAAGAAGGTAAGATTGTCAAAACTGAATGGAAGTTTGGAATGAACAGAAAAACAGGAAGACAAAACAGTTTTAGTTGTTATTCAGGATTAATTCGATAGAACGCCCGCGAAATTTTTTCTGAACCAGCTTGTTAGCATGCCCATCGTACTCAATAGATTCTGGCAACAGACTCATGGCGAACTTTGGGTCCTCTCTGTAAAGAATGGGAAACTTCTCTCTAAGTATTTCAAGAAAACTCCTGTAAAACTCGGCATACACACGCTTATCACTCTCTGGGGGGTTACTGAGACCATCTAGAGAGAGCAAAAGTTTTGTTATGGGAGAGCCCCACTTTGCCTTACGATCTAAATTTTCATCCACATTTTTGTTGATATGAAACAACAACCTTTTTCCAATCTCATTCTGATTTTTCGACATTTGAGATGACTGCACACCAAATACAACATGCCATACACGTAAAAATTGCGACCTGATAAAATGATTATGCCCTTTTGAAAATGAGAAAGCCTCGCACAGTTCATATAAACCATGCGCAACAGTACCAAAAACAGAATAATCTTTCAAGAAATCATAGGAATCTTCATCATATGCATCAACAGGATAATCGGGTCCCTCAACTACGTGATTTATTGACTTTCCAACCCCTTCGCAAATAACAGTTAGGATTTTTTGATTTTGTGAGCCATAGAGTTCATCTTTTGGAATATGTTCGATTTTTGTTATTTGCGTCATTGCCATCCTGAAAATGTTATCCGATGCTTGCTTCAATGAATACGGAAAATAAGACCAGCCTTTACTCTCAACATAGGATTTAAACTTGCGGCTCTTTTTTCCCCCCCGACAAACAGTCATCAGTATTGTCGAGATTAGCATCCTCACAAAAGTCACTCATGTTAGTAGACAACGCAATCCCTGGCTCAATCCGAGGCACTGAACATCGTAAGAACATGCCAACCCCCCACACCCCCCCCCACCCCCCCCCCCCACCCCCCCCCCCCCCCCCCCACCCACCCCCCCCCCCACCACCCCCCCCCTCACCCCCCCCCCCCCCCCCCAACCCCCCCCCCCCACCCCCCCCCCCCCCCCCAACCCCCCCCCCCCCCCCACCCCCACCCCACCCCCCCCCCCCCCCCCCCCCCCCCCTCACCCCCCCCCCTCTCCTCCCCTTTACATGTCTATGAACCGCTCTCATCTGGAATTGGTAAGGTATGATCAACACAATAGATATTCTGTACACTATCCACTTGGATTTCAGGACTTTGGTGTGATATCTTCACCTTACCTAATCACACTGAGAGAGACATTGTGGTAATTGCATTAGGAGCATATTCATTCACTAGCCCATATCTATCATTGGACTGTTGGCCGGTTAGACCCCAGCCATGTACAGGTGGAAATACAGAGACTCAGCAGAAGCACACCCCCTTGCAACATATATACCTCTTTAATGTGAATGTAGTCATTTTTCTTGAATGATGCTGTATCTTCTAGAAGTGGTGATAAATGAGCTGGTAATGGTTGGTATGGCAGACAAGCACGCTTGCAAAACTTGACAGGTAACGTCTGAAAACAGGAATTCAAAGAACACTGAAATGTAATTCTACTTGTGAGGCTGCTTACACAAGCCCTCGCCAGCGCCTCCTCAACGTCTAGCCTTCTAATAGCCATCAACTTACGAAGTTAAATTAAACTGACTCCTCCATAGAATAGTTAAGTTACTGTGCGCCCATTGCGAACTAACGACCATTACCAGCTTATGTTATTTCTTTGAAGACGCCCTGGATTCAGAATGCACAAAACATCTCAAGGTATTTTAGAAGAGTGGTGTCGTGATTTTTAGCAACTCCTCTTATTTCTCTTGCATTTAGAGTTGGTATTAGATGGGTCTAGATATTTTATCACATGCTGGGCTGCATACATTGTACAGAAGAGGAATCTAGGAGGGAAAAACATCTTTCTTATATTTTAGGAGGGTCGAGAGAGTAAAGAGCAGACACATTCTGCTGTATAGGGACCTTTGTAGTGTTTAATAATGTGATTTCATGAAAATATCTGAACTAAAGGGTTTCTTGTGGGTGGAGGATGGCTAGTAACTCCCCTATACCTCCTTAGCGATACTGTATACCTAACTGTGACATTATAGTGATACTGTATACCTAGCTGTGACATATAGTGATATTGTGTACCTATCTGTGACGTGTAGTGATATTGTGTACCTATCTGTGACATATAGTGATATTGTGTACCTATCTGTGACGGATAGTGATATTGTGTACCTATCTGTGACGTGTAGTGATATTGTGTACCTATCTGTGACATATAGTGATATTGTGTACCTATCTGTGATGTTGATATTGTGTACCTATTCCGTGACGTGTAGTGATATTGTGTACCTATCCGTGACGTGTAGTGATATTGTGTACCTATCTGTGACGTGTAGTGATATTGTGTGCTTATCTGTGACGTATAGTGATATTGTGTGCCTATCTGTGACGTGTAGTGATATTGTGTACCTATCTGTGACGTGCATTTAGAGTTGGTATTAGATGGGTCTAGATATTTTATCACATGCTGGGCTGCATACATAGTACAGAAGAGGAATCTAGGAGGGAAAAACATCTTTCTTATATTTTAGGAGGGTCGAGAGAGTAAAGAGCAGACACATTCTGCTGTATAGGGACCTTTGTAGTGTTTAATAATGTGATTTCATGAAAATATCTGAACTAAAGGGTTTCTTGTGGGTGGAGGATGGCTAGTAACTCCCCTATACCTCCTTAGCGATACTGTATACCTAACTGTGACATTATAGTGATACTGTATACCTAGCTGTGACATATAGTGATATTGTGTACCTATTCCGTGACGTGTAGTGATATTGTGTACCTATCCGTGACGTGTAGTGATATTGTGTACCTATCTGTGACGGATAGTGATATTGTGTACCTATCTGTGACATATAGTGATATTGTGTACCTATCTGTGACGGATAGTGATATTGTGTACCTATCTGTGATGTATAGTGATATTGTGTACCTATCTGTGACGTGTAGTGATATTGTGTGCCTATCTGTGACGTATAGTGATATTGTGTGCCTATCTGTGACGTGTAGTGATATTGTGTACCTATCTGTGGCGTGTAGTGATATTGTGTACCTATCTGTGACGTATAGTGATATTGTGTGCCTATCTGTGACGTGTAGTGGTATTGTGTACCTATCTGTGATGTATAGTGATATTGTGTACCTATCTGTGACGTGTATTGATATTGTGTACCTATCTGTGATGTATAGTGATATTGTGTACCTATCTGTGACTTGTAGTGATATTGTGTACCTATCTGTGATGTGTAGTGATATTGTGTACCTATCTGTGACGTCTAGTGATATTGCGTACCTATCTGTGACGTATAGTGATAATGTGTACCTATCTGTGACGTGTAGTGATATTGTGTACCTATCTGTGACGTGTAGTGATATTGTGTACCTATCTGTGAAGTATAGTGATATTGTGTACCTATCTGTGATGTGTAGTGATATTGTGTACCTATCTGTGACGTCTAGTGATATTGCGTACCTATCTGTGACGTGTAGTGATATTGCGTACCTATCTGTGAAGTATAGTGATATTGTGTACCTATCTGTGATGTGTAGTGATATTGTGTACCTATCTGTGACGTCTAGTGATATTGCGTACCTATCTGTGACGTCTAGTGATATTGCATACCTATCTGTGATGTGTAGTGATATTGGGTACCTATCTGTGACGTCTAGTGATATTGCGTACCTATCTGTGACGTGTAGTGATATTGCGTACCTATCTGTGAAATATAGTGATATTGTGTACCTATCTGTGACGTGTAGTGATATTGTGTACCTATCTGTGACGTGTAGTGATATTGTGTACCTATCTGTGACGTGTAGTGATATTGTGTACCTATCTGTGACGTGTAGTGATATTGTGTACCTATCTGTGACGTATAGTGATATTGTGTACCTATCTGGGAGTATATATATTATTTCATTTGATACAGGAGAATATCACGAGTCTGTTGGCTGTAGTACCCGAGTGCCGCAGGCACGAGCAATACAATCGCAAATCAGACGAGTGGAATTCTCGGGTATCAATGGCTAACTAAATTATTAGGTTACTGCTTAATGCAGCGAATAACTCTGGTAACAAGAAATTTACCTAGGGGGACGTAATAACCCAACGTAATAACTATGAACACAGGTGATATGGAAAAATATTGCCCTAAGCCACATCCTGTTTACTTTAATGCATTTTCTATGTGGCAACAGTTATCAGGCTCTGTTCAGTACCTAATAAATAGTGATATTGTGTACCTCTCTGTGACGTGTAGTGATATTGTGTACCTATCTGTGACGTGTAGTGATATTGTGTACCTCTCTGTGACGTGTAGTGATATTGTGTACCTATCTGTGACGTGTAGTGATATTGTGTACCTATCTGTGACGTGTAGTGATATTGTGTACCTATCTGTGACGTGTAGTGATATTGTGTACCTATCTGTGACGTGTAGTGATATTGTGTACCTATCTGTGACGTGTAGTGATATTGTATACCTATCTGTGACGTGTAGTGATATTGTGTACCTATCTGTGACGTGTAGTGATATTGTGTACCTATCTGTGATGTGTAGTGATATTGTGTACCTATCTGTGACGAGTAGTGATATTGTGTGCCTAGCTGTGACGTGTAGTGATATTGTGTGCCTATCTGTGACGTGTAGTGATATTGTGTACCTATCTGTGACGAGTAGTGATATTGTGTGCCTAGCTGTGACGTGTAGTGATATTGTGTGCCTAGCTGTGACGTGTAGTGATATTGTGTACCTATCTGTGACGTGTAGTGATATTGTGTACCTACGTGTAGTGATATTGTGTACCTATCTGTGACGTGTAGTGATATTGTGTACCTATCTGTGACGTGTAGTGATATTGCGTACCTATCTGTGACGTGTAGTGATATTGTGTACCTATCTGTGACGTGTAGTGATATTGTGTACCTATCTGTGACGTGTAGTGATATTGTGTACCTATCTGTGACGTGTAGTGATATTGTGTACCCAACTGTTCATTTATTGGCCCAATGTGATTATTATGTACATACAAGTGGGTGTTTGTGTGGGTGTAGGCAAGGGATGTATTTCTGCCGAGTCATACTACTTTAAATCTCATGTGGTAATTGTATAGATTTCTCAATGTCTTCTCCACTTCCACTACTTCCTGTAGAAGGCTCAGATCGTACTCCTGAGCATCTCTTAGTTTCTACTTCGTCGCCATTGGTTACTGCAGCTAGTCCTAGCCATTCTACAAACTCTATGCACACTCAGCAAGATGAGGGTAAGATATTACTTAGATATTTTGTTGTATTCATTTAAAATTGTGTCAATCTTGTGAGATATTTCATTGTATAAGTCAGGGATTGCTTCAATCTTGTGAGATATTGTAGATGTCAGAGATTGCTTCAATATTGTGAGATATTTCATTGTAGATGTCAGGGATTGCTTCAATCTTGTGAGATGTTACATTGAAGATGTCAGGATTGTGTTATCTTCTGTAATTGCAGACCTCAGAGCAGTATCTTCAGTGATGCCGATGTACCTGTTAGCAGAAGACGAAGGGAATGAAGAAGAAATCATGCGTTTACTGGAAAGTCTACCTCCTTCTGTACCTGTTCCAGTATCATCATCTTCCATAGCTTCTTCTACATCATTGAATTCTCACACTGAAGATTTGACAGAAACAGAATCCAGTCATAGGGTTATTTTGCATAGCAACAACTCCACCAGAGAACCTATTAACTGTGGTAATAGCTCTCTCGCGTGCTGGTGGCCATTGTTTTGGGAAGTTGTAAGCTGTTTATGATCTTTATACTGGTACAGGCACAAGAATCGCTCATCAAGTATTCTTCATATTTAAGTCTAAATCCTCGGGATAGTAAAGCACTAGCTATTATGTGCAGTAGGCACCCAAAATGTTACGGATTCTGTTTCGTAGTACGACTGTAAAATGGTAATTTTTTACCGTAGTTTTTATGTTGCCATTTAGTTTCTGTACCATTTAGACTAAATGGTAAAGATGGTTATAAGCTTTTCCGTCGATTCACTGAAATATTTTAGCTAGAAATTCCTCCATAGCTAAGTCAGCTAACTAAGGCCTTGTATCACCCGTTAAACTCTATGGGGATAGTGCAATAAAACCTCTATAAATTTTTAACTTGCTTTTATAAAGCTGTTAACTAAAGTTTCGATGGGCACACCACTTTAACCAGGTCCGCACTTTATGCTACAAAAGCTCAGCCTCAGGGTCAGGTGCCTGTAAACAAAAAATTGAATGTTTATTGGATAACCGATTTTTTTTTTTTTTGTTCTTACAGCGAGGCATGCGGTAAATGAGAAAGATTACAACGGTGACATGGTCAACCAGAATGGCCTTATTTTACCAAATAGCATACAGTTCTTTCCCTGTTTTTTTAATCGTGCGACATCCATTCTACTAAACAGAAGATGGAAGTGTTTTGTTGTTGTTGTTTTGTTTTTGTTTTTGCACCAACTGCTCATTTACATGTTTTCTATCACACAATATCCAGTTTGACATATTTCATTGCTAAAGCATATCAAGTTTGTTGGTCACTTATGTTTGCTGCACTTAGTGAAACATTTTACATCTCAACTTGTTACAATTACTAGTCATCAGTCATTCTATTTACTGTTGTTGTTTTTTTTAATTTAATTTTAGTGCTTTTTCTGAAAAGAAAAGGGCTAAAATTGAGTGTTATTATGAAGTAGTGATTGAGTGTTATTATGAAGTAGTGATTGAGTGTTATTATGAAGTAGTGATTGAGTGTTATTATGAAGTAGTGATTGAGTGTTATTATGAAGTAGTGATTGAGTGTTATTATGAAGTAGTGATTGAGTGTTATTATGAAGTAGTGATTGAGTGTTGTTATGAAGTAGTGATTGAGTGTTATTATGAAGTAATGATTGAGTGTTATTATGAAGTAGTGATTGAGTGTTATTATGAAGTAGTGATTGAGTGTTATTATGAAGTAATGATTGAGTGTTATTATGAAGTAGTGATTGAGTGTTATTATGAAGTAGTGATTGAGTGTTATTATGAAGTAGTGATTGAGTGTTATTATGAAGTAATTGTTGCATCCAAAGAAGACTTCTACTGAACATGAACATTATCTTGGCAGGACCAATAATATAACTATTGGAGTAATGGTCATTATTGTAACTGTTGTATGCCATTGTGTTACTATAGGAACACGCGTACAATCATCACAAGTGGAAAGCCTATCAAAAGCAATTCCACGAGTGAAGCATGGTGGAGGATGGCCCAAAGGAAAGAGTAGGAAACTGTTGTTTCCTCCTAAACCTCCAATGACTGGGTAAGAGGGGACACGTGGAGTGGGAGGGGCATCATCTGGTGACTGGGTAAGGGGGGGGGGACACATGGAGTGGGAGGGGCATCATCTGGTGACTGGGTAAGAGGAGACACATGGGGTGGGAGGGGCATCATCTGGTGACTGGGTAAGAGGGGACACATGGAGTGGGAGGGGCATCATCTGGTGACTGGGTAAGAGGAGACACATGGAGTGGGAGGGGCATCATCTGGTGACTGGGTAAGATGGGAACATGCCTTGTTTATCTCATCTGAAAGTTCCGAGCATCTTGATCAACCAGGCAGGTTCTCCGTAACATTTAAATGAAATTTCAATATTATCGCGGCTGTATCTGGCGCGTGCTTGCTCTGCATGAATAGTGGGGCATCGCGGCTGGTAGTAATAAGAAGGAGCCTCAAAAAAGTAAAACAAAAAAAAAATGAGAAAGGGTAAGTCCCAGCAACTTATAAGTAAGGTTTTTCAAAGTTATAAGTTAGGTTTTTCAAAGTTATAAGTAAGGTTTTTCAAAGTTCTAAGTAAGGTTTTTCAAAGTTCGAAGTCGTTATAGTAATATATTGGAGAAATAAATAGCATATTTAAAACTAGTAGCCTGAACAAACACCTGAAGAACAATAACCTGAAGGAAAATAGCCTAAACAAACACCTGAAGGACTATAGCTTGAACAAACACCTGAAGGACAATAGCCTGAACAAACACCTGAAGGACAATAGCCTGAACAAACACCTGAAGAACAATAGCCTGAACAAACACCTGAAGGAAAATAGCCTAAACAAACACCTGAAGGACTATAGCTTGAACAAACACCTGAAGAACAATAACCTGAAGGAAAATAGCCTAAACAAACACCTGAAGGACTATAGCTTGAACAAACACCTGAAGAACAATAACCTGAAGGAAAATAGCCTAAACAAACACCTGAAGGACTATAGCTTGAACAAACACCTGAAGGACAATATAGCCTGAGGAAATAGCCTAAACAAACACCTGAGACTAATAGCTTGAAACAAACACCTGAGGACAATATAGCCTAATGAAATAGCCTGAACAAACACCTGAAGGACAATAGCTTGAACAAACACCTGAAGGACAATAGCCTGAACAAACACCTGATGGACAATAGCCTGAACTAACACCTGAAGGACAATAGCCTGAACAAACACCTGAAGGACAATAGCCTGAACTAACACCTGAAGGACTGTAGCCTGAACAAACACTGAAGAACAATAGCCTGAACAAACACCTGAAGGACTATAGCCTGAACAAACACTTGAAGGACAATAGCCTGAACAAACACTGAAGAACAATAGCCTGAACAAACACCTGAAGGACTATAGCTTGAACAAACACCTGAAGGACAATATAGCCTGAAGGAAAATAGCCTAAACAAACACCTGAAGGACTATAGCTTGAACAAACACCTGAAGGACAATATAGCCTGAAGAAAAATAGCCTAAACAAACACCTGAAGGACTATAGCTTGAACAAACACCTGAAGGACAATAGCCTGAAGGAAAATAGCCTAAACAAACACCTGAAGGACTATAGCCTGAACAAACACTTGAAGGACAATAGCCTGAACAAACACTGAAGAACAATAGCCTGAACAAACACTTGAAGGACAATAGCCTGAACAAACACCTGAAGGACTATAGCTTGAACAAACACCTGAAGGACAATATAGCCTGAAGGAAAATAGCCTAAACAAACACCTGAAGGACTATAGCTTGAACAAACACCTGAAGGACAATAGCCTGAAGGAAAATAGCCTAAACAAACACCTGAAGGACAATAGCCTGAACAAACACTTGAAGGACAATAGCCTGAACAAACACCTGAAGGACAATAGCCTGAACTAACACCTGAAGGACAATAGCCTGAACAAACACCTGAAGGACTATAGCCTGAACAAACACTAAAGAACAATAGCCTGAAGAAACACCTGAAGGACAATAGCTTGAACAAACACCTGAAGAACAATAGCCTGAACAAACACCTGAAGGAAAATAGCCTAAACAAACACCTGAAGGACTATAGCCTAAACAAACACCTGAAGGACAATAGCCTGAAGGAAAATAGCCTAAACAAACACCTGAAGGAAAATAGCCTAAACAAACACCTGAAGAACAATAGCCTGAACAAACACCTGAAGGACTATAGCCTGAACAAACACCTGAAGGACTATAGCCTGAACAAATACCTGAAGGACAATAGCCTGAACAAACACTGAAGAACAATAGCCTGAACAAACACCTGAAGGACTATAGCCTGAACAAACACCTGAAGGACAATAGCCTGAACAAACACCTGAAGGACAATAGCCTGAACAAACACCTGAAGGACTATAGCCTGAACAAACACCTGAAGAACAATAGCCTGAACAAACACCTGAAGAACAATAGCTTGAACAAACACCTGAAGGACAATAGCCTGAACAAACACCTGAAGGACAATAGCCTGAACAAAACACCTGAAGGACAATAGCCTGAACAAACACCTGAAGGACAATAGCCTGAACAAACACCTGAAGGACAATAGCCTGAACAAACACCTGAAGAACAATAGCCTGAACAAACACCTGAAGGACAATAGCCTGAACAAACACCTGAAGGACAATAGCCTGAACAAACACCTGAAGGACAATAGCCTGAACAAACACCTGAAGAACAATAGCTTGAACAAACACCTGAAGAACAATAGCCTGAACAACACCTGAAGGACAATAGCCTGAACAAACACCTGAAGGACAATAGCCTAAACAAACACCCGAAGGACTATAGCCTGAACAAACACCTGAAGAACAATAGCCTGAACAAACACCTGAAGGACAATAGCCTGAACAAACACCTGAAGGACAATAGCCTGAACAAACACCTGAAGGACAATAGCCTGAACAAACACCTGAAGGACAATAGCCTGAACAAACACCTGAAGGACAATAGCTTGAACAAACACCTGAAGGACAATATCCTGACAGACACCTGGAGGCCTGGAGGACAATAACCTGAACAAACACCTGAACGGCAATTGCCTAAATAGCAAATATTGTGTTGCATCCTTACTAGTGACTGTAAAGTGTGCATACCTGTTTTATAAATGGGCATACAACATGCCATACGGCTTTCGGTAGCGAGGGTGATTGAGGGGGTGAAGGAGACAGGGCAGATGAAGGAGAGGCTATAGGGGAATATGGGACTACTTGCTATGAAAGCATAGTACTACTGCCTGGCTGTGGAGACATAGCCTTTGGGAACTTCTGGACCGTTGCGTTCTTTCAGTTCCTTCAACTTCTATTCAGCTTAAAGTGGGAGGAGTAATAGAAATGTGGAATTCCTGTATTTCAGTTGAGCAAAGTGCTGCGTGACACTAATCACATTACAATGTAGGATGATGCATAGACTAAACTGTGACGTGAAATAAAATGGCGAATAATGTATGGGAGATGCACGGTTCTCTACTTCCAGTTGGAAACACTATTTGGAAGAGTAAAAGTAAGGTATGTGCATATCAAATATAAGGCTGTATTTTGCCTATATGATAAATTCCAAAAGTTCACTTTTTAAGCTGGGTGCACTGTAAAAATTATTTTGATGGGTGTAGTTTATATGAACTAAGTTCCAGTATCTTGTTGGGTGTGGTCTGTTGCCTACAGCTATAGTGTGTTCCTTGCAAACCATAAAAATGCCGTGAGGAACTCGTGTGGAACAAACTCGATGGCCGTGCTGTCACGTCGCCTGGGCAAGATGTGGGCGGAGTTGAGTGTGGACCAAAAAGAGGTTAGTCTAATGAGTGCAATAAATTACTTTTGACTTAAAGCTGTTCTTGCCTGTTGCTCTCCTGGGCTGTTTTTCCTTGCTATTCTTCCTGGGCTGTTTTCCCTGGCTGTTCTTCCTGGGCTGTTTTCCTGGTTAATGCTTCAATCAATCCTGGATGTATGTGTGGCTGGAAAAGGTGTTTTATAGCAAGGCGAAATCAGACCGAGTCCGATATTTGGACGAACTGAGGACATATCTCTCTGTTTCTTATGATGGTAATATATTTTTACTCTTATTGCTGCTCACCTTGACTTCTAAGGTGTGTGTATGTGAGTAGGTATCAATTTGGAGAAGGCGAATAAGATCATAAACAAAAGTTTTGAAGGAGAAACAGACGACTATGTACTAAAGTGTAGTTTGTGTGATCTCCCATTTGTTTCCCTGCACAACAAACAATCTCATTATTCTGGAAAACTTCACTTGCAAACTCTTCTACAAAGATTAAATGAACTTGTCACTAGCAATCAGAGGACAGAAGAGGTTAGTTTCCCTCTTTATCTTTCTTCTGCAGCTTCATCAAATCCTCACAGAGATGATGGAGACAAAACTACATCAACAGCACATCTGTATCATAGCACATCTTTGAAATCCTCAATGACCGTGGTAGGAGATGAATATGAAGGTACACAATAGATGTAAATGAATCCTATAAAAGTTTAATTAAATGAATCTGTTGAATGCTATTCCAATAAAAATGACACTTGATATACTGAGCCTCACAAACCAAATTGTCTTGAAGAAATATGGTTTGGTAATACCAAACCATATTTCTTCAAGACAATTTGGTATAATATTATAATGTGTATGAAATATATGAAAACAGAAAAAGTCAATGGTAGACTAATAATGCCAAGTAGCTAGATGGTAATGTACCTAATAATGCCAAGTAGCTAGATGGTAATGTACCTAATAATGCCAAGTAGCTAGATGGTAATGTACCTAATAATGCCAAGTAGCTAGATGGTAATGTACCTAATAATGCCAAGTAGCTAGATGGTAATGTACCTAATAATGCCAAGTAGCTAGATGGTAATGTACCTAATAATGCCAAGTAGCTAGATGGTAATGTACCTAATAATGCCAAGTAGCTAGATGGTAATGTACCTAATAATGCCAAGTAGCTAGATGGTAATGTCACTAATAATATGTGTCTTGTTTCTATAGTTGGTTTAATAACTATTGTATTTTATAGAAGCGACTAAGGACATCACTGAGCTCCAAGCTAAGATTGACAAACAGTTGAACTGTTTGGCAGTTCTTCAAGCCAATTCCAGGGAAGCTGAGGTACTTTCCACATAATATTCCAGGCTGTGCTAAGTAAATTACAAAGCTATGACTGAATGATTTGCTCATTATAATACAAATAATGGTACTACTCAAAAGTATGCATTAAAACTTGCCGATTTTTGTGAAGAGTAAAATGCTCAACAAATGTTGTTTTATACTTTTGTGTATGCAGTACTTTCATCAGAGCTCTACAGAGACACTGCTTGCGTTGCAGGAACAAGAGAGTTCACTGAAATGTGCTATTATGAGACTTATCCGAATTGTTCACTGGTTTCCTAATAGTTGATGTCCTTATTTATAATGTCACTGTATCTATACATATTTTAGAATCTAAATAATTGTATCTTACCAGAATATGTACCCAGCGGCTTGTGCTCAAACAGTCTATGGAGCAGTGCCCATGAGTCAGTGACTAAGCTACCTTCATAACTCCTGAAAAACCATGAAGAAACTCTTAAGTTATCAAGTTCTGACCCTTCATATGAACTAGATAGAAACTTTCTCACCAAAAGGGGTCTGGAAAAAGCAAAGGAAAAAAATGAAAAATCTTGGTTGTCGCCGGGAATCGAACCCCGGGCCACTGGAGCCATAGGTGTTCTGACAGCACATAATTGGTGGTCTATTGAGTATGAGACTGCAGCAAGCGGTACTACTCAACAGTATAAAGGGGAAATGTGAAGGTCTTGGAAGTCGGGGGTTGTTGTAGCTCAGTGGTTAGAGCACTGGTGGCTGAAGCCAGTGGCCCTGGGTTCGATTCCCGGCGACAACCAAGATTATTCATTTTTTCCAGACCCCTTTAGGTGAGAAGTTTCTATCTAACTCTTAAGTTGAATTGAGCCCAGAAGCAGGGTTGGGGTAAAATATATGAGTATCTGTATTTAAGCTGTACTTAAATACAATTTTTGAGTATGTATTTGTATTTTAAGATTTAAAAAGTGAAGTACATGTTTTTAAAAATCATAAGGTAGGAATGTGAGCTTTTGTATTAGTAGAAGTAGAAAATATAAAATATCCAGGAACAGATTTCTATTGGACAGATTCATTTGTTTAGTACTGGAAAGTACAGAATCAAGTGTTGCTTGGTCCATGCTGGCATAATTATATACTACCTTCTATTGTGAAATGCTGCTGTTAAATTAACTGAATGTATACGAATAAAACATGGCTGTACACAGGGGAGGAGGGGGGCCTAATTTTGACAAAAGTGAATATTGTAGACTTCAAATTAATAACAAAAAGTATGACTATGAATACTTTAATTATGTTTTTGCAGCTGTAATTATTGTGCTAACAAGAAAAGTTGTTATTAGTTGTAAAAAAACAACAACACAAGCTGTAGTGATGGTGTATTCCATCTTCAATGTCATTTCTGCTTCCTGGAAAACAGCTTATTTGTGACCACCACTAAATAAAGATGTCACCATTGCATCTCTCCCCACTTCACCCCTACCAGCACCTGAAATGTATCAAGCAAACGGCCTCATACCTCCCTATTGCTTCCCAAGTTAAAGGCAGTCATACACTAATGCCTTAGAAATTGATCTAAATTTGCATAATGTAATATTTTGTAATACTGGAAACTTAACTGATTGAATTAAAAGTATTGGCAGAAGACCACTCGACTACACTTTGGAAATTCAGAGATGGTATAGCTTAGCAAGAAACATGTTTTAATCCACCTAATTGAAATACTATAAATTCTAAGAAAGCATTTGTATTTTGTATTCGAGTTCTTCAAAGTATTTGTACTATTCAAACAGTATTTGACACTAACCGCCCAAAAGGGAGTCCTTTTTCAATTTCTAACTTAAACATTCTTATTAAGTGAGAACTTGAAAACTATAAATGGATTCTAACATGCCCACAGATTAATTGGTGATGTATTCTACCCTCCTCCCTCCTTAGAACCTGTCCTGATTAATTAGTGATGTATTCTACCCTCCTCCCTCCTTAGAACCTGTCCTGATTAATTAGTGATGTATTCTACCCTCCTCCCTCCTTAGAACCTGTCCTGATTAATTGGTGATGTATTCTACCCTCCTCCCTCCTTAGAACCTGTCCTGATTAATTAGTGATGTATTCTACCCGCCTCCCTCCTTAGAACCTGTCCTATGACTGAACCTGAATATTGACATGTCTAAATAATGAGTTCAGCTCTATTTGCTCACAACATCCATCCATTCACTTTGCACATCCATTTCACAATGCTATTATGAACCAATGGTCAACACAATTAATGTAAAGGAAATGATTGTCAATTGGTATAACAGTGTTTGATGCATGTGAGTGTGTGCGATCCATGACAGTAGTTTGTTTTTTGTTTTTAAGTTATCTATCTCCCCCCAAGTCTTTGGACTATCAACTACTGCTATGTCAGATGGTTAAAGCTGGTTTCTTCTACATAAGTCAGTCAAGGTGGCTTTCTGATTCTATTTGACCATCGCAGTAGTGATCACCCTTTAGGGCGTGGCACAGTCGCAGGCTTTTGGGGCGACGTCATGTCAGGTGGTAGAGGGAGTGTTCTGGATCAGATGAAGAGGCAAGGACTGGGGTGTCACTGGTGTTCCCTTCAGTGTGGGATGACAGGAAGGGAAAGATCAGAGGAGTCCTCCAGGGTTGTAGGTGACGGTCAGCGATGACAAGGTAGGTGTGGCCTTGGTACTGGAAGTAAATCTGTGCAAATACACTGAAAGGGGTACACCAGCAGTGTAGGGAGTGGGTGGTAGTGCTGGAGCTATTTTGTTCTAGTGGTCTGAATGTCATTAGTGGAGTGCACTAACCATTATGTGATGTTTTAGCCAACCAGGCTGAAGTGATCGATTTTTACGATACTCACTATGAGTAGGAAATTTGAAAGTATCAATAGGAATGAAGTGATTCATTAAACCTTAAGTTTTTCTTGGTCAAATAAATTTCTTTCCAGCCAATAGCTTATTTACTGAAATCCCCCGGGTAGTCTTGAGGAATACTTTCGGACACAACATGTTATTAATGTATAAACTTATGCACAGACTGTAAGTAGTGACTTACTATGTGCCTTGTTGACTGGTGGCTTACTGGAACTAGCAATCAGTGTCAGCTGTCTCTGAAACACAGTATGAGACTGAGAAATATCAGAATAGCCAGGGTATTTATAGAAAAAGCATAGGGGATTTGTTTTAGTTTTATCAAATTTAAGAAAAAAACATTTAATCAGTGAAGGCTGTCTAGATGCTCCAGTGTGATAAGTAGGCCCTGCCAGATTCTGCTAGCATTTTTTCTGGAATTATAGACATGTAATAGCATAGTGGAATAATTCTAGAATAATAAGGGTATTTAGGAGAATATAAAGGGAAAATGAGAATAATTAGTCCATGTAATCCTTAATTATAAAAGAAAATCAAATGTGCTTCTTTTTTTCTCTTGTTCTTTTACAACAAAGGACATAAACATGTGTAGAAATGTGGTTATGAGGTAGATCTTCACCACTTGATTAAAGCAGCTGGGTTATTGTATTTCCAAAATGTCTAAAAAAAGGAAGTTCGAAATACTGGGAGAGCTGTCAGTCAGGCTCAGAGTCAGCAAGTCATATCGAGAATTATGCTAAGTGGATTATTTTCTTGAGCAACTCAACAATCATACTGCTTAGAATTGACAAAAAATGTTTATTATTACCAGCCGACTTACGAATGTGAAGGAAAGAGAATGTGGATCCACTGCCAAGCATATTAAATTCTTTAATGGTACAGCTTCTCACAATTGAACTTTTTTGAGCTGCAGCAGAACATGTTGTTGTTTTGCTTTGTTGTTGTTGTTTTTTCATTTATTGAACATTTTTATGGGATGTTCAAGGTTTTCACTGAAAAGTTAACTAGCTATATACAATCCTTCATATTGAGTAATTCAACAAGAACTGATAGTTTTACTCATTCATTTCATAACATACCAACTCTATACAGCCAGCTATACTGCAATCATCACAATTTCACTTATTTCTAATTAGAATAATAAGAGAATAATACAAAAATGTCTAGAATAATAATACTATTCATTTGGAATAATAACTCCATTTTTTAGAATAAAAAAGTAATACTTCTAATAATGTCAAGCATAATCTGGCAGGCCCTATTGATAAGCTAGGGCTTCTACATGAGGAATTGGCTGTCAAGCATAATGTGGCAGGCCCTAGTGATAAGCTAGGGCTTCTACATGAGGAATTGGCTGTCATGCATAATGTGGCAGGCCCTAGTGATAAGCTAGGGCTTCTACATGAGGAATTGGCTGTCATGCATAATGTGGCAGGCCCTAGTGATAAGCTAGGGCTTCTACATGAGGAATTGGCTGTCATGCATAATGTGGCAGGCCCTAGTGATAAGCTAGGGCTTCTACATGAGGAATTGGCTGTCAAGCATAATGTGGCAGGCCCTAGTGATAAGCTAGGGCTTCTACATGAGGAATTGGCTGTCATGCATAATGTGGCAGGCCCTAGTGATAAGCTAGGGCTTCTACATGAGGAATTTGCTGTCATGCATAATGTGGCAGGCCCTATTGATAAGCTAGGGCTTAGCTACATGAGGAATTTGCTGTCATGGGATGTTCATAATGAATATTCAGAATTGGTGAGGGGGGGGGGGGGACTTCGCTGGTGAGGAATATCAGTATGCTTTGGTCGTAAGAGATGAGGGAGGGGAAGGGTACTTATTATGGTACTCTTCATGTTCACCTGCTATGGGATGTCCAATAGGACTAGGATGCAGGAGAATTACAATGGGAATATATGGGATGGATAGGTGGCTAATCTGGGATCTCACTTAACTGGTTTGCTTGTTCATTTCTTTGTTAGTTGTAGGATCACAAGTCATAACATTATTACTTGTCCAGCTCAAATTACACATGCACACACACAAACAAAATAAATAAACAATTTAAAAAATATATTTCTCTGGCTAGTTTCTGGAAACCATGGAAACCCCCTGGATCCGCCACTGATAAATGTAGAGCCTACAATTAAGACCATCCATCAACATTGTCATCCAACATAGCTGCCATCCTCGAGAGCGTTTTTTTTCTGAGACCTACAGCAGGTTCTATGTCTAGCTACAACATGAATGTGTGCAGCATTAACACAAACATGAGTAGAGCTCATACGCACCACACACATACGAGAATGAGTTGAGAGTTATTATAAACTGCATATATACAACATGTAAGCAGGGCAGAGCTAAAAGCTTTGACATAAAGAATACGCTAACTCGTGTGTGCATCATGCACATGCAATAAGCACATGTCAAATTTTACTGTGCAGCACATTCTGCTTATGTAGAAGTTGATTAACTTTGATTTCAACTAGAAACAATTTGTACAAACCTTTCTTACACCAAAAATGAATGTAGTCCATAAGCTTTGCCACAAATGAAGTGGTTTTTTTACATCCCCCTCATCCTTTATTTCCCCTCCCTCCCTGCATCCATCTTTCCATTTATCCATCCACTAATATGGTACATCAATCTCTCTACTTATCACCTTCTCTTCTGTCCACCTCCCTATCATTATTTCAATCAACATTATTTCAATCAAATACAAGTGATTACTAAGCAACCAAATTCTGACCAAGTCCAAGTGTGACTAAGCAAGTGTTTTGGCAATTTCTGATAATTCTTCATCGGTTTCAAGTCTATTGACAATCTCTTTGGCTTCATCCCCGAAAAAATGACATAAAATTAACTTCAGGGAATATCGATCATGTGTTTGTCGAACAATGTTAGTTTCTCTTGCCTCTCTGGATGGCGTATTGACTCGCTAAAATAATACCTCGCTGGATAATGACCCTGATTGTTCAATCTTGCTAAGTCGTAGTCAACGAGCCAGCTACTTCCATCTGGACCAAAAATGAGATTTGGTATGCGGACATCACAATGAACGTATCCAGCTTCGTGGACTTTGGCCAACATGGAAACAATTCTATGAAACTGCTTTAAGCTGTTGGGTTGATGATTACCAGGAAGCCATGGGTACTTCAAACAAAAGAAGTTGCCATCTTGTGTCAAATTCTTTAAGTTCACTGTAATGCCCACCTTTTCCAACAATTCCTTGTTACATTTGTATATGTTGTCAGCCTTACAAAACAATTTAAAAACCTGAGTGCTGTCTTCTTCCAAAAAAACTCTACAAAAGGCATTCATTTTTAATGGCCTTAAACTTCTGTCACTAAATGGAGTAGGAGTTTCCAACACTCTATACACTACAGGACTTATGGAAAGGCTTGTGACGGCTACAGCTACAGTAGCAAGTAGAGTTCTATCCCAGGGTCTTACACACTTGATAACAGGAATAGCCCACAGGATTTTTTCAGCTATGACAAAAACAATCAAATTACTTGTATTAGCTGTTGCAGCCAGCCCCAAGACCAAGCAACAATTGGTTGGATCAAAGTTCCTATCCAAAGAGGCAAATTTAGCGTAAAGAGACGTTTTCTTTTCAGCTAATTCCAGTTCATCTTTATTAAGATCTGCCACAAACACAATTTTTCCTGGAATATCATTAAAAAAACTGTAATCCAAGTATGTCAGCCATTTCTGGATCTCCTGATTCTCCTTCCTTCATTCTTATTGGACCTTGAATAAACAGTTCTCAGTTGAAACCAGTTGGTTGAGGGCAGCGGCATACAACATTGAATAGGTCTGTTCAGAATCTCTCAGATAATCTCTTTATGTACACCATGCAACAATGGGGCGTACTCACTTGGATTAGCTGCTTTCTTAGCCAACTGACTGCTGGTGCTTAAAACATTGGCTTGGATGTTAAATGGTACACCCAAATATTTTCCAGTCAATACTTCCTCTTTGTTCTTCATCTATCTGTGTAACTCGTCTTGCAAATCATACAATGCTGTACCAAACCAGTGGGAGTAAACAGGTAGTTCAATGAAGAGTTGGCGTTTGCTCTTATTCCTAGCAACAATGCTGAAGCTCTCTTTTCCAATTTTGGCAAGAGATCTACAAATAATGAATAAGATTGCAAGCTACATTGAAGACTCTTTCATAAGAACATTTACTATCTCACCTTTCTGTGAATTAGTAGATTCCACGCTTGCAACATCAGGTGTTGCTAAACTTGAAGATGAAGATGATGCCATGTCCTGCAACACAACAAAAGATAAGTACAGGATGGATTGAGGTGTGAAAAACTATTGCTATAATTACATGCCAACAGATCCTACACATGAGCTTTAGACCTTAATCTTTGAAGTTTATCAATAGAGTATGCATAACTCATCATGGCTCCCGGACAAGGTAAAGTAATGCATTAAATATATGTACGCCTTCGCATGCTAACTGACCTACCGAGTTGTAGAACATGCCTACAGCAAAAGAATGCTTTAATTATCAGGAATAATTTAAGCCTCCTAATGGAGACTGTATAGCTAATTCAACATGCATTTGGGATAAGATTCAGACAAGATTAATCTTAATCAAAGTTCAGGTAACATTATACGAAAGAATAGCAGAGGATGCTCCACCTCACCTGGATAACATCTGAGCAGGTCATAGTCAAGGTGCATGACCCAAGTGGATAAAGTGCCAGAGAGAAGAACTCACACTGCATGCATTATAATAGTGGGCTATGGTCTAGCTAAGCATGACAGAGGGGACGAGCAAGGAGGCACAAAGCCATTGTTGATGGCATGCCCAACTGGCAAGGAAGCTGAGCTTTAGAAGTGGAAAGAAACAAAGACAAAGAACAGTGCAAGACGGAGCCAGTAACCTAATTACTGGGAGTTGAAATGAGGGGCAAGCACCCTGGCAAGATAGAGGAGAGAGAGGGCAAGAACCCAATCAAGATGGAACAAAAAAGAAGCTGTGCCTCATCAAGGCCACAGGAAAGATTTAGAAGCAGAAGCAAAGTGATTGACAGAGAAGGCAAAAAAAAATTAATGAAGATATTCATATCAGAAGAATTCTAAATGTCCATCAAGAGGACTTGCCACCAGCCACATCCTGACAAGTGCATCATGAAATGATCAGTTTACTTCATTTACTATAACAATCATGAATTACAATGCACAAAATCATGTGGACCCCTTACCATTTAAGTCTAGACATTGGAATTACTTTACACCAGCAGTCAGCCATCAAGTGCATGTGCAAAATTACTAGTACACATCACCAGATGTCCACTCATTGTACTTGAGTGACCGCTCGCTCCCCGGCCCTTATAGCCAGCCATGTGCTAACAATCCTCCCAGCAAAGCTTATTCAGCCAAAGACAAAGACTATTTGCTGGTGCCAAAAGGCATTGTATAAAGGAGACTATTTAATGTCTACTATCCCAAGATAGAACATTAGAAACCACAAACTTAGCTATTGACTTCCTTAGAAAAGCCTAGAAATGGCTAAAACAGCTTTTACGACTTGCTTACTAACAAAGAAACTGGGAGGAAGCCTGAGAAGCTAAAAAAATAAAAATAAAAATAAATAAAATTAAAAAAACCCAGCTAAAATATTTATTATCTGCTTTAAAAGGATGTAACATAACACTCTTTCACACACACTTGTTCACTGGATATACCATCACAAGACTTACATTGCATTCTCTTGATGACTTGACATATTGGGCAATGGATACTAAATAAGAACAGCTATGCCAAACAGTGCATTAACCCTTCCACCATTTATTTATTTTCCAGGAATTTTGAACGGGAAAATCAACATCACAAATTTTTATATATCTATGTTATTTTCATATATTAACAAAAATTGTGCCACACCAAGCATGCATGGAATAGCTGAACATCGCTCGCTTCGCTATTTTGTACTATTAGAGCGCATCACTAGTTACTTTTAACCTGAGCTAAATAAAATATACAATTTTTAACATTAGCCACACAAGTTTGCTTGACGTTAATGTGCCTAATGAACATGACATGGTTTGGATTCCCTAGCAACTAAGTATGGGGTGCCGTTTGTACCAAAATTAAAAAAAAATTTTTTTATTACTTCAAAATACTTTGTTTTATAAAACCAATACCTAAATCATAGGCTGGTTTATAAACTAGGCCCTGGTTTATAAACTAGGCCCTTGGTTTATCAACTAGGCCCATGGTTTATAAACTAGACCCCTGATTTATAAACTAGGTCCCTGGTTTATAAACTAGACCCTGATTTATAAACTAGGCCCATGGTTTATAAACTAGGCCCTTGGTTTATCAACTAGGCCCATGGTTTATAAACTAGACCCTTGGTTTATCAACTAGGCCCATGGTTTATAAACTAGACCCCTGATTTATAAACTAGGTCCCTGGTTTATAAACTAGGCCCTTGGTTTATCAACTAGGCCCATGGTTTATAAACTAGACCCCTGATTTATAAACTAGGTCCCTGGTTTATAAACTAGACCCTGATTTATAAACTAGGCCCCTGGTTTATAAACTAGGCCCTTGGTTTATCAACTAGGCCCATGGTTTATAAACTAGACCCCTGATTTATAAACTAGGTCCCTGGTTTATAAACTAGGCCCTTGGTTTATCAACTAGGATGGTTTATAAACTAGACCCCTGGTTTATAAACTAGACCCCTGATTTATAAACTAGGCCCATTGTTTATATGCTAAACCACCACATTGACCCTTTACCGAATATTAAATAAATTCATTAGAAACACCAAATGATTAAAAAACCATGGGCCTAGTTTATAAACCAGGGGTCTAGTTTATAAACCAGGGATCTAGTTTATAAATCAGGGGTCTAGTTTATAAACCATGGGCCTAGTTTATAAACCATGGGCCTAGTTTATAAACCATGGGCCTAGTTTATAAACCAGGGGCCTAGTTTATAAACCATGGGCCTAGTATATAAACCAGGTGTTTAGCATATAAACCATGGGCCTAGTTTATAAATCAGGGGTCTAGTTTATAAACCAGGGACCTAGTTTATAAATAAGGTGTTTAGTATATAAACAATGGGCCTAGTTTATAAATCAGGGGTCTAGTTTATAAACCAGGGAGACCTAGTTTATAAATAAGGTGTTTAGTATATAAACTAGGTGAAAACACTTATGGAGAAGTTATTGTCAGGTAAAGGGTAGCTTTTTTGTATGCTCTAGACTTGACCCTTGCCTTCAGTCTTGTTGCACTATTATTATGGCTACTGGTACTGTATGGGCCCTAAGCTCCGCAGAACGTTCGTAGCTCACACAGGAAAATGTACAAACACCACAAAACTGACATGCGTACAATACAACTACAAGATTGAATGGATAAAACGACATCAATGTCTACACATAAGTTCTTTCATTATCTTCTCTCTACTTCTCTCTCTCTTCCATCTTCATTATGAATGTGGGCTTCCTTTGCTCTGGGAGCCCACATACTATGGCTTCTGCTTTTACTGGAGCTTTGATTCCTCAGAATCTTACTTCTTCAACATCTCACACCCAGTTACAGCTGCAATTACTCCACAAACATCAAGGTATTTTTTTTTTTTTTTTTTTTTTTGCACACTTGTAGCTTAATAAGCCAGATTACTACATATATAAAGTAAACTACACTTTGACCTATGGTTAATGTCACGAGGCAGAGGAGGAGGGGATGTGGTAGGTACAAGAGGTGCTTTGTATAGAAGTCATTTCTTTCCACTGGCAGAAATGTACTCTCGCCATGCTAGACCGTTTGCCAATTCTTTACAGGTAAGCAATGAAGGGTCTGGACAAAGTCTTCGCCCATTTGTTCTATTCCTTCAAATTCTGGAGATAAAATGGGTATAAATTGTAAGGGGGTGTGGTTTACAGAAATTTTTGGAGGGCTGCAATATTTATACTGTATGAATTGCCCTTGTGGTACAGATTGTGAGAGAGATATGTAATGCCAGTGATCTGCTAAAGTTATTCATGCATGTTATCCTTTTGATGCATATGTAACTGGTTGATTGCATCATATATAGTCATTATTAAATTCCAATGGAACAAATAGGGCTGACTGACTTTTTCCTTCCTCGTGTAGTGGTAAAGGGTCAAGGATCAGCAATGATTCAGGCTTTGGGACTAGTAGAAATGTGGCACAAACCACGCCTGTACCAACCCCCCCCCCCCAACCCCCCCCCCCCCCCCCACTTTTGGATCACTCTTGCAAATTAACTGCAGCATAATTTTGTTAACTAGTCAAAAAGGGCATGGGAGGGTTCCTTGATCCTTAGTCTGACATCATCAAGACCAGGTAACGTGGAAGGGTCTGATGTCAGTCTTATAAGCTCACTTTTACTTGTGAAAAAACGATTGTCTCTCTAAAATTAAAACATTGTATTTTTACATTTTGACGGGTATTGACATGACTTTGTCATGTGACCATCTTCTAGCAATTTCATTGGTCAATTCAGAATCATTTTATCAGGTATAAGTAGGGCATTCGGTTTGACATCAGATCCACGCTGTTGTGTTGGGTTTACAATACCAGGCAGTGCTACCTTGAAACTGGGTTCAGATCTGTCACTGCTGAGTGAGAATTAGCAAGAAACATTTATTTAAAATCAGTTACTGATTATGTATTTGGTGTATAATATATGTGACTGTCTATGAGAAACTTGGGCACAACGTGGCGTAATAAATGTTGGGTAAAGATCAATCGAATTCTAAAAGTATTAAATAAGCCTATGAAAGGGAAACTGTTAGGTCACATATAGCGGGAACGGCTAAAGCTATGATGATAAACTTGAATTCTAAAAGTATTAAATAAGCCTATGAAAGGGAAACTGTTAGGTCACATATAGCGGGAACGGCTAAAGCTATGATGATAAACTTGAAGAGCTCAATATCTAGATGCTGACAAATATGTAAGTGCAAAATAAAGTTTTTGATGGGGGCCAATTTTTCTGTAGACAGTCACATAATGTATGTGACTGTTGATCATAGACATTAATAATATACATTTCGTGTACTTATCTAGGCCTCCTGTAATGAGAAATCAAACTTCGGTGGAAAAGATTCTTCCATCATTTCTTAAAAGGAAAGGATTTTCTAAGCAGTCAATATCAAAACGCCCAAAAGTAGTTAAAACTTGGGACCACGACGTTTTGTGTATCTCAATGGACGGCATGACTGAATCCTCTAAAGGAGTAATAAATTATCCTCGAGGTAAATATCGAGCTAAGCTTGCAAGATATGGCTTAATTGGAAAACTCCATTTAAGTGGTGATATGACTGATGATGACGTAGCAGCAGAAATTCGATCTATATTTAAAGGGCCAATGAATAATGATCTTAATTTTCCATTTCTCTATTTGCAACCAACAGGTTGTGGATCGAAGTCACTTACAATTCCATCACAGAGTTCAACATTTAAATGGACTCCAGAGCAAGTGGCCCGATTATGTGGGCAAGCTGGAACCATTTATATTTTGGCCCAATCAGACCTTAACATTACTACTGATTCTGAGGAGGTAATTGTAGAAACAAATAATGTAAAGAGAAGACATGATATCAACTTTTAATAACAGATTTTGTATGTTGAGTTATAACTTCGTTGTTGTTTTTTTTTTTTGTTTGTTTATTTTTCTCTAAGTACCGCATTTCCTCAATTATTGTGTAGGCCTTTTTTTCCTGGGAGGAGAAAAAATTTTTTTTTAATTAAAGCATGTGAAGCTAATACTGTTAGGTTTGAGTTTTCTGAGCTCCACATATTAACTTCCTTGAAGTTATAGATATTTTTGAAACAAAAAAAAAAAGGAAAGAATTTTGGTGTAAATTATTTTATTAAAAAAATTAGATTTCTGTGGTGGGAAAACTTTTTCTGGGGATAGAAAATTCCAGGATCACCCCTTCCCCTCCCCCCATCCCACCCCTACCCCTCTGTATGAACCCTTGTGTGGCATTGTCTATTTGAGGAAATACGGTAATTTACCGTACCTGAGCACTGTAAACTTGTGGCTTAAGATCAGATAAAGTAATGCTTACATTTGAGATTTTTTTTTTTAATTGAAGCTTTTCAGCTTTGCTCACATTAAATTTATAGAGAACTAACTTTTACTTCTTAGGTTGAATGTAGTGATGATGGGGAACAAGACAATGGATGTCTACCTACTGTGGATCTTGCTAGGCCTCTTCAGGTCTTTCACCCACAACACTTGAGTGTGGACTAGGTTCTACAGAAAGTTACAGGTAAGCATTCATAGTAATCAAACAATTGAAATAAAGTGTGTGGTATACATGCCGACTTTGAGAAGCATGTATGGAAGAGAGCATTTATTTTTATGCTACAATATTATCAATTTACATGTTATGTAGAAAATATGTTCTGATGTATCGGAACTCTCAGAAGAGTATGAAGAAGAGATGCCTCAGGTGTCATTTGAAGTGAATTCAAGGTAAATAAATAATACATGGTTATTATATAACCAGCAAGTGAAATGTTATCAGTGCACAAGGAGAAAAACACTGAAATCTCCATTCACCTACCCACCCCCCTCCCTCGCCTTTTCCCCTACTTCAACAACAAGGTTTGTTTCTCTCTGCAATTGGTCTTATTCTCCTTCTTCAATCGATATTGATATAATTGATACAGTAATATGAAAATAGTAAATAATAATAACCAAGAGACAAATAAAATACTTCACAAAATATTCAATAAACCATGGATGTAAGTTGTTGAAGGTTTAGCAGAGGCATGTGACATGTATTTGTATTGCTGTGGGAAAACTGGTGAGTTTTTTTTTTGTTTTTGTTTTTTGTTCTTTAGTTGTTCAGGGGAAGGTGGATGAGCTTAGTTGTACATGTCTGTGTGTTTTACCTCAAGAACATTTGATACCTTACATATTGATGCATAAGCGATTGAATTATTTCGGCTAGAAGATTTTGAAACTAATTATCACAGCTCTAGGTTATATTTTACTATATATTTTGATCAAAACATATCTGTATGTTTATGTAGCACAAGTCAAACCGATATAACTGTGATCAAGCACATATACTACAGCAGTATAGAATTAAAGAGTTGACATCATCAAATGATGAAGATGTGCAACACTTGCGAGTTCGAAGATCACACATATTTTCAGATGCTCTTAGGCAGTTTTCAAAGGATTCCTTTAATTGCTCAAAATTATTGCGAGTTAGATTTATTGCAGTCGATGATGGTGGGCCAAGGAGAAAGCTATTTCATTTAGTCATCCAGGAAATGTTTAAGTCATCGTATTTTTCTGGTTTTCCCAACATGTTGTACCAGTTCACAATGTTGAGGCTTTAGCAAAAAATATGTATTATATTTTTGGAAAGATAATAGCGACTTGTATTGTTCAAGGTGGTGAAGCACCAGCATGCTTTGCTGAAGCTGTTGCAGATTATTTAGTATTTGACAAAGTACAAAGTCCAGTTGATGTAGATGACATCCCAGATTTGGAAGTGAGAAGCTGCCTTCATCAAGTAAGTATTTAACTGTTCTTGTATTCTATGATGTTTGTATGAGTAATAGCACGACTAACCGTGGTATTCGGGATAAATAGCACGAGTAATACAATTGAAATATCACTCAGCTTTGCCTCGTACTATTGCTTTATGAGTGCTATTTATCCCTAATATCACGGTTAGCTGTGCTATCACTCAATAATAATATACTTCCATCTTTACCTAAACCATGATTTACTTTAGACAAACTTTTTAGCAAAAACTACAGCGTTACTAAGGTAACAAGCTCGCTCACCACATTGCACTATTGGAGTGCACCCTAGTTTAAAACTGTTTAAAATAATTTCATTCGTTGTTTGCTAAAATTATTTTATATATGTATTACGGGTATTCATAATGAATTTTGTTAGAATTAAATGCAGGGTTATCCTTATCATTGGAATTGTAGGTAGTTCAAGTATTAACCACTCCATTATTCCCTTTATACACTGCTTTTTCCCTCCTTAGTTAGCTCTCTTTAATTTTTAATTATTTTGTATAGATCTCAGCTGCAGATTCTACTGAAAAACTTCAGTCCATCTTAAATGAAGACACATTCAGCTTTCGCTTTCAATGTGGTTATAATAAACCCATCACACAGGTTACTTTGAAAGATAAAGAAGAAATGATGAGATCTCTTTGGATTCATTTTGTATATTTTCATGTACATGCTGAATTAGTACAATTGAAAAAGGGAATTGATGAGACATTGAATTTTGGTCTGGTTACTTGTATTCATCCTCTAGAAACAAGATCTTTATTTGCAGCATCTTCTTTGTTTGAAGTTACTCCGCAATACTTGTGTGATTCCTTTGTAGTTAAGTATTCCGATAATGGTTCTAATAAGCAAACCAAAGAAGAAGCAATTATAATGTATTAGTACGAATACATTGAAAACTGTTATCAAGAAATTGGGAGATATTTTAAAATTTTTGAGTGGAACTGCAAAGTTACCAGCAAGTGGTTTTGAAAATGTACCATGGATGAGGAGCGACTATTAACAGTTTCTACTTGTGCTTTGTCTATTACCTTTCCGCGAAGTATGGGTTTATTGGAGTATGAAGAATTCAAGGAGAAGATGGATTTGGTAACATTTGAATTCAGTCACTTTGTAGTACTACCCGTTGTTCGGGAGGCGTAAATTCCTGAGCTTTGGAATGAGCGATTGTGAAATTGATTAAGGTAGGTGTGGCTGAAGTTGCCACGCTCGAAGGACCCGGAGTTCTGAGGCCTAATGACGCAGAGAATGACCAACTCGCAGCCGCTGGCGCTAGCTTGCAGCCTTGAGCTGGTTCCCAAAAACGCGTACTCCCAAACTATTTCTAGCCCAGGTTTAGGTTAACTCAGAATCAAATAAGAACATACAAGTACAGAACATTTTATTGAAAGAAGGTGACACAAAACTGAATGGTTCAGTCACATCATAAATATCATTAATAGTAAGTGATCAGGTAAGGTAAGTTATTGAAAAAGTGAAGATTGATGTTAATGAGTGCTAATTAACTGTTGGAGAAGGGAGCTTGCAAGTCCATTCATTGTTCATGACGCTCCTTGTTCAGGTGGGTCCTGAACATACTGGGGGGCGGGATGAATCGGAATCCGATGAGGCGTTCCGATGGTTGTCTGTTGAAATTCCTTGTGAGATGTCGAGAGGAATCAGGTGCTGCACAGATCGTCTACAGGTTTTCCCTTTGCAGTTGAGGTCCACCGTTCGAACGATACCATCATCTCCCGGGTAGGTTGCCGTTATGCATGCCAAGGGCCATCTCCGATAAGTCCAAGACTCATCCTTCAGGAAAACTAGGTCCCCGATCTTGAAGGGGTGGTTTCCTGTCTTCCATTTCCGTCTCCCGGAGAGCTGCTGCAGGTAAGTGTTGAGCCAGGTAGTCCATATCTCTTGAGAGAGTTTCTGAACCAGCTGCCACCTCCGAAGAGAGGAGATCTTCTCTTGCATGAGTGAAGCTGAGGGCGGGGCAGTGATGGGGCGACCGATGAGGAAGTGCCCTGGTGTGAGGACTTCCTCCGGGTTGTCTGTTGAATGTAGAGGAGTGATGGGTCTGGAATTCAAGATTCCTTCTATCTCGATGAGGAGAGAGTTGAGTTGGTGATATTGTAGAGGATGCGGAGTGACATTCTTCCGGAGTAGCAACTTCATCTGCCTGACTCCGGCTTCCCAGACACCTCCGAAGTTGGGTGAAAGTGGAGGAATGAACTTCCACTTGATATTGCTTTCACCACAGAAATGAGAGAGTTGCTGCTGTGAATCGGTGACGAGATGTTGTAAGTCCATTATTTCATTGTGGGCTCCAACAAAGTTGGAGCCGTTGTCAGAATGAACTTCGGTTGGAGTGCCACGTCTCGCACAAAACCGTCTGAAGGCCGCCAGGAATTCCTCCGTTGAAAGGTCAGTACAGAGCTCAATGTGCACAGCTCTGGTTGTCATGCACACAAATATGCAAGCGTACGTCTTTATGTAGACTGGTTTCCTGGTGTGTCCTCGTCGGATGGTGAAGGGTCCGGCGAAGTCGAGGCCTGTTGTAGAGAATGGTGGTGCTGGAGTGGTACGGCAAGTGGTAGCAAACCCATCTGTTGTGGTGAGGTTCGGCTGTATGCCCTCTGACACTGTGGACATTGTCTGCTGATGCTCTTCAGGAAGCGTCGAAGGCCAGGTATGTGAAACGAATGACCAATGACAGCCATGAGTGTTGAAATTTCGGCATGAAGATACTTCCTGTGAGCTGAACTGATCATAAGTCGGGTGAATGAGGACTGGAGCGACAGAGGTATGAGCTGCAGAGGCTCCCTGGTGTTGCGAGGGTCTCTGAGTCGTCCTTGAATATGCAAGATGTTGTCGTCATCCAGCTGCAGGTTGTACCCATACAATGAGTGTGACCTGGGCAACGAGTGTCCCTTCCTGGCAGCTTGAATGGCTTCAGGGTAGGACTGATGTTGTGCCAACGCGAGGAGGACATCTGACGTCTTCTTACATTCCCCGGCTGAGATGGCTGACTGAAGGTTGCGGTGCTCGGCTTTGACCTTGCAGTTATGAAGGAAGCGTCTCACCCAAGCATAAATGCGAATGAGATGCGTGTGAGAAGAGTAACTGTCCCAGAAGTCTTCCTTAGGCTTTGTAGCCGCCAGCAGGATGACTGAACGAACTTCCGGTAGCTCTGAAGGGTGTTGAAACTGTGGCGTAGGCCATGACTCCTTGGGTAATGTAAGCCAAGGAGGGCCATGCCACCCACTTACTATTAATGATATTCATGATGTGACTGAACCATTCAGTTTTGTGTCACCTACTTCATTAAAAACGTTCGTCGCCAACCGGGTTCAACAGATTCACCACCTGCTTCCAGACGTTCAGTGGAGGCATGTTTCCTCTCCATTCAACCCTGCTGATCCACTCAGCAGAGGTGTAACAGCAGAACATCTACGCACCTCAAACCTCTGTCAGGTAAGGTAAGTTATTGAAAGAGTGAAGATTGATGTTAATGAGTGCTAATTAACTGTTGGAGAAGGGAGCTTGCAAGTCCATTCATTGTTCATGACGCTCCTTGTTCAGGTGGGTCCTGAACACCCGTCATGCTTTGCTTTGACAGTTTTCTCTTCCTTTTTTTTTTTTTTTGTGTGTATTGCTTTGTATCAACCTTCTGAGTAAGAAATTCAACCTTGACAATAATAAGAATTATCTTTAGGTTCAGTAACTATGTAGTCTAATATAGCTAGTCGATACATCCACCATGGCCTGGGCATAAACCAGGGCAAAGGGTGGTCCCAACTTTTCATGTTTGTAATTGATCAACAGATCATACTATGTATTCACAGACATAATCAGGGCTGTGGGTGCCTCCTTTTTAATTTTTATGGACCATTTCAAACAGGAACCTGACAAACATGAATGTGTGTAACCTTTCTCATGTTTAATCTGCTGAAGTGTTGTGTTTCAATGGTACACAATATTAGACAATTTGTTTTGAATTAGTTTAGTAGCTATCTAGTCCAATTTCTGACAGTTTGAGCAACCAATCTGTAAATGAAGCCCAAGAATTTGAAGACATTGTAAAAACAAGTCTTTTCCCATATCGTCACTATCAGAGAGAGGATAAATGAGCAACTGCAGGTCGGAAAGTATTTGAGGACAAGGCTGAAACTTGGTAGAAGGAACAGTAACCACCGGCACTTCATCATCACTAGGGATTGATAAAATTTCGTCCAGCTCCATATCAGTATGATGCTCTGGGTTTATTGCACCGCCTTCTTCAGCAAGTAAATATAAACCTTCAGTGAATAGCTGAAGAGGTGATTTGTTTTCTTCAGTTGACAATGAATGGTGATTCCAACTTCCTCGAAATTCATCCAAGCTCTTGTTTATTCGTGGCAAAAATATATAATGCAAGCAAAATATATCTAACTCATTAAGAGGGTCAAGTATGTTTTCTTCTTCTAGTTTCTGAAATATTTTAATAAAATTTTGGGAGATGCACCTAGTTACATCTCTCCATAGCCTTTCCACCCTCTCATTATGAACAGACGCACCAGTAATTACACATGAAGAATTTTTGTGAATACAAAGCATGAATTTCCATATTTCAATGTTTTCTCCTCCGAGCGGATACTAAAAGGAATGCCAAATTCAGAGATACCTTTTAAGAATACATCAAGCACCGATGTGGCACAATCATTGAAAGAGCATTTGAGGTATACTACACAACGAGAAAACCCGTCAATACCAGCGTGTATTACTAGGCGCCAGCGAATCATCTTATGATTTCCATCCACATGCCAGACTGCATTTGGATGAGGATTAGAGTATACCCTGCGACGTATTACATCTGATCGCCGCATCACAGTATTGGCATGATCAGTACTATGAATAGCAGATCGTAATTTATTTCGCCGAACCTTAATTCTCTTTTATAAAAGATGGCCTTGAAGCATAACTTCCCCACTAGTAGGATGTTCTTTCTTTATCTCATGAACAACTTCCTTTAAGTCAGATTGAGAAATATTTGTATACGAATTAGAAGAAATGCCATAGCTTTCTAGACGTCTATACAGTGTGCTGCGTGAAATACCTAACATTTGAGATATTTTGGTCCAAGAAAAATGTAATTGCCTCAGTGCAGTGATATCATCTTTGGTAATTTTAAGAGTTGGTCTTCCAATTGGGTTTTCTTCACTGCAAAAAAACAAACAAAGAAACAATAAGTTACTATACGTGATTATTGTTATGCAGAGGAGTTTTATGATCAATAGTGTTATTTTTGTTTTTTAAGTTGTATAATAAAACAAATAAAATGTGCTTATATTGGAGTAGCTGGTAATCATCCAAAAAAAAATCATGTGGCTAATATACTTTATCTATTATAAAATACTTCACAGGCCCGTAGGCAGGGGGGGCTCACGGGGGCTCACGTGAGCCCCCCTTTTGAAATATGATGCATGCTTAGTCAATATTATTAATGCATATTTTTATACATTAGTTGGTTATTTCATACAATCTGAATGCATTAATTCTATAAACATCATCCTTTCAGTATAGTAAGTCAATTGACACATATATGTTTGATAAGTGTTAATTGTCACACTTACCACAATACCGCCTGGGCAGCTTACACTGAAAACTAAAAGCAGCTGGAACTGCTGTCAGCTTAAACTTCTTGTAAGGTCAAGATGAAGAGAAAGAGGGACTCAAAGGACATTCGATTTTTTTTCAAGAAACCAGCCACCAACATTGGTAAAATATATTATAGGAAAATATAGCTGGCAATAATGTGGTGTGCTTTTGATTCTAGAAACCAAACCTGCTGATATACAAACTGTTCTACCCGAGAATGAGGAATTAACATGTAATCCAATAGTGACCACTAACAGTGCAGAGGAAAACTGTCTCTCTGATATGCCCTTACAGACTGAGGGTTCAAATGCAGGTATGTTTTATATTCAACCTAGAGCAGCTGTATCTTCTATCTCTTCTGAACCTTCTACTAGCAATCCAAATTCTTCAATGGAAGGTACTATAATATCTAACCCGTGTTATGATTTGGGGAACATTTTCTTGTCATCTTTTTCTACAAAAGATTCTCTTCAAGTTGTAAAAAATCTTTCTAGTGATGAAAAATACTCCTACCTTTATAATCATGTTTTACCCCCCTCAACATTGCCAAGTACATACTTCATGGTAAAAATCGTCGCTTTAATACGAGTTGGATAGAGCGATATCCTTGGGTACTGTACAGCCCAAAATTAGATGCAATAATGTGTGGCCCTTGTTCTATTCTGCTTACAACTGATAAAAGAGAAGATAAAGGCTTTCTTGTGAATAAACATTTCAATAACTGGGAAAAGCTCAATAGCACTTTATCCAACCATTCACAACTGAAATACCATTTGGATTCTGTACTAGCAGCTGACACATTGAGAAGTACAGTACTAAATCCCAAGCAAAGAATTGATGTGGCTACAAATTCAATAGTTCAAAGCCAGATGACTGAGAATACACATATTCTTCAACAAATAGTTCGTGGTGTCATTTACTTAGCTAAGCAGGGTATACCTTTCCGTGGTGATGTTGAAAAGATTAGCTCACCAAAAAATCCAGGAAATTTTTTAGCATTGCTAAAAAGCTATGCTGAGACAGATGAGATATTGTACAATCATCTATATAGCCCCAAGTTAAGGAATGCTACTTATCTCTCACCTACGACTCAAAATGATATTATTAACATCATTGGCTATGATATGCTTCGTGCTGGTATTGTTGAAAAAGTAAAGGTAGCTAAATTTTTTCAGTTTTAGTTTTAGCTGATGAAGTTTCCAGCCATAATATTGAACATTTGGCTATATGTTTGCGTTATGTTGATGCCAATAATGATATTTGTGAAGATTTTGTTACTTTCATAAAGTTAGAAAGAGTACGTGCCATTGACATATATGAAGCTATTACTGGTTGTTTGGAAGAACTTGGACTGTCTTTAAACAACCTGAGAGGTCAGGGATATGATGGGGCTTCAACGATGAGTGGGGAGAAGTCAGGTGTACAGAAAAGGATACGAGAGAAGCAGCCTAAAGCAATTTATACTCATTGTGCTGGGCATTCCTTTAATTTAGCTATTTTGAGTTCTTGTACTTTGCCTCCTATCAGAAACTGCATTGATCAGGTTAAAAGTATTACACTCTGGATAAAAAATTCTCCTAAACGGGATGCTCTTTTGAAAGCGGTTGTTAATATTACTGGTAATAAGCACAACAGTGGTACTTCTCGCACACCATTGTTGAATGTATGCATTACCCGCTGGGTAGAAAATATTGAAGGTTGGGAGAGGTTTACACTCTGTCATCCATTTTTGGTAAAGATGTGTGAAGTTATTCTCTATGGGGATACTCAGTTACAGTTGTACAATGATGGATGGTCAGCAGAAGATAAAAAGAATGCTTTGGCGTATCTAAAGATTTTGGAATCTTTTCAGTTCATATTTTCTCTGGTTACCCTGCAACGTACACTATTAGTGTACATGAAAGAGGCTGTGGTTAAACTTCAAGGGAAAAAACAGGATATTGTGACAGGTATAGCACTAGTACAAGATTGTATTAAGGAACTGAAGGATTTGAGGAGTGACATACAAAATTATTCTGAACGCATCTTTCAGCATAGTTGCCGATTAGCTGCAAGGTCTGATGCGTCTGTTACAGTACCACGTATTTGCCAAAGACAGCAACATCGCATGAATCAGCAGAGTGATTCTCCAGAAGAGTATTACAAGACCACTATAACTATTCCTTTTTTAGATCAGCTGATCAGCGATCTTAGCTGTCGATTTGACAGGCATGCAAAGCAAGCTGCTTCCTTGCAAGGTTTACCTACATTTATAACTAAGTCATCTTCTCCTTCTGATATAAAAGATGCCGTTGAATTTTATTCAGAAGATTTGCCTAATGCAGGTATTGTGGATGAGGAGCTTTATCGATGGAAACACAAGTGGCTCTTGATCCCATCCCAAAATAGACCCCATACACTACATGAGGTTCTCCTGAAATGTAGTGAGCATGGTTTTCTAAATTGTTTACACTATTGAAATTATTTGCCACTATTCCGCTGAGTTCATGCTCTTGTGAGCGATCTGCATCAGCTTTAAAGAGGCTGAACTCATACTTGAGATGCACCCAGACAGAAGAACGATTGAGTTCTCTTGCTCTAATACATATGAACTATGAAACTAGCATTAATGTTAATGAAGTATGAATGCAATCAGTCAGTTTGCTGTAAAGCTAACAATTATTATAACTATTTTTTTTGTTGTTTGATAATATTTTACAATTAAAAATATACTTTGGTTTTATTGATTTGGTTTAATATAAATTAGATAGCTAAATAACAAAATGAGTGGGTAGCTAAAGCTAAAATTGAAATGAACAAACAATAGGAAATAGCGTTGGAAATTAATTTATGCATTTGTTTCCATCAAAAGGGCACATTCTCTTCCATGTAGTCCAATTCGCAGCCATGCCCGTGAGCCCCCCCTTTGAAATTTCTGGCTACGGGCCTGCTCAGGTGACTATTTTATTGTCCCGTGAGACGAATGACAGCAGTACTGGACAGTTGTTCTTAACTAGTAATTATATCAGTTCGATTTTGTAGATGAGAAATAGTTTTACCATGTTCAATCAGTCAATCTTCCATTCTCTGTCATGTCACCCAGTCCATAGCCTCCAACAAGGCTTCCTAATGAGCTGGTAATTTTTTTTGGCTGGTTTGCTTACTACAGTACACTGCATTGAGTGCATCCCTATTCTTCAAAATTACTGTGCTAATGTTTGTTTGTTAGTTTGTGCATGTAATACAGATACAATTTGCTTACTTCTGCATCATCCATATGCATCCACTGAGTGTCACTTAATTTGGACTTCACAAAGGAAGTATAATGTCCACTGTATCTGTGCAGCATCTTGTGGACCACCATCCCACACAAAGTATAAGTCCTCCTGTGCTTGTTTACTGGGCAAGATACGGCAATGCTCTGTGATGATAACATTATATATGTATGAGTAATAGCACGAATAACCGTGCTATTCAGGATTAATAGCACGAGTAATGCAATTAAAATAGCATGAGGTGAAGCCGAGTGTTATATCAATTGCTTTACGAGTGCTATTGACCCCTAATAGCATAGGTTACCCATGCTATCACTCGCTAATAGTAGGCCAGCTTTTAAAAAAGTCTTTTGCAATTGTAGTTACACTGTATCGTTCACTCACTATGTCCTTATTTCCTTCCACTGGAACTTTCTTTTCAATGTATAACTCATCCTAATCTGTTGTAAAACATTCCGTCTAATACAGGTAGAGGTTCTGTGGTAAAGAATGACATTGTCCCCAACTAGCAACTACCCGAACTGTACGTTTCCAAGATTAATGCTCTAAGTGTGCGCACTTACCTGTATTATTTCACTTAGCTACCGAGGTATTTCACTTAGTTTCCATTTAGTTACCGAGGTACTTCAATTAGTTACGTGCTATTTCATTTTCCCCATGCGATTTCAATTGAACAGCGATTTTTCCCATACATTTTTTAATGGGTAGCTCAGTATGCGCCATACTATTAATATATATATATATATATATTATATATATAATATTGAGCATCAAAAGTCACTTTATTAGATACCTGTAGTTGAAGTGTGCTGGTAGATCTACATATAACATAAATGTTAACAGTTATTTTAACAAGGGTACAATCTTACGTAATGTTATCCTTTGCTATGCATAAACATAATAAGTTTGGTGGGTTGTTCAAAACAGTATCTCTCTTCTTCGTGGTATTGTTGTTACATCTAAAGTTGAACATTTGTTTTTGTATAAATCATTAGAGTGTATTATTCACCTGGTACATAAACTACATTCCTGCTCAGCCTCAAAATGCTTATCAAGGAGCTCTTGCACAGATATTAATTTAGTAGACGACTGTATAAATTTTCACTTTCAATTGCTTAACATTTTTAATTGGAAATGCTTACTGGTAACATGAGAAATAACACAGGCTCAGTAGAAGTGTTACAGAAGCAGATTGAGTTACATTCAGTACAAGTCACTGTAAACAATTACATATGTGTGAATTTCTACACAATCCTGAGAGATCACTATTACATACCTGATTCAGTACGTTCCATGCACAATGCTGACAAAAAATTCCCTTTGTAACTGTAATAAATAATAATTACATGCTTAAGTTTGTACCATGGTAGCTCAAACTGTCTAATCAGATTGTACTCAATTCATGGTGAATATATATTTCGTACCTACCTCCTAAGAGGTGAATAAAAAACTGTTCAATCTAACTTGTGCGTTCCTTTTCCTAAAGCCATGATACCAATCAGTCACACCACTCCGCATTCAGTCGGCAAACAACAAGCATTATATGGTGCAGGATTTTTAGAAGGGGTTTCATACGTGTGCCCGTCTAGTGGACAAAGCATACATACCTAATCCTTAATCAGAAAAACAAATGACAGAAACAATAAACTTGCACTCTCCCTTCTTGAATGAATATAATACAATTTTAGTCTCATATCAAAATGCTTTCCTTTTGCATTTGCTGCTGCAGTTTGTTTGCAACATACTTCTTGATAATTGGTTGGCTAGTAAGGAAGTATGTGGAGATACATATAGCAACAGTTCTAAATCAATTCACAAAATGATGTGATAATTAATTGGAAAGGGGGGTTCTGCTGAACCTACCAAACCGTCCCTATGTATGGGCATGTGTGGGCTTGATAGGGCGTACCCTGACACACAATGAAGCACACAAGTACAAGATAGAATGTTGACTGACTTTGACACATGACAATTACAACTTAAATAGGGCCTATTTATTTAGAAACTCAGTCAATTTACTGTTTGCTGACCAAAATAATAAGAAATATTTATATAATCATTATAGATTCTATATGCCACTGTTTTATGTTTTAGCTGTCTATTACTTCTCATATATATAGGTACAGTTCTCTATGGTTATGGGGATGCTATTTACCACCTTCCAAATTCAACTGCTGCCTGTAGCTACCACAATTTCATGTCATAATATTATATAATATATATTGTATGTCATCATAAAATTTTATTAATGTTATGTCAAATTCTTCTACAATTGAAATTTAACAAGTAGATAGAAAATATAGTAAAATCATGAATAAAAATATGATATGAATAGTTAAGTATTAAGGACAAAGTAATACTGAAATGTGTGTGGCCATAGCTAAAGGTGTAGTTGATGTACTGTATTCTTCACATTACTGTTGAGTACTTCAGAAGTTCGTCACACCAAGAAAGTAAGATTATTGTACTTTGACCCTCGCGTTTTTGTGTTAGTTTGGTAGTCGACCCCGTCCCAAACTTCACTAAACAGAATCCTCCTTTTATCGATCAGTACCCGTATCACCCTAGAAATTGAATTGTTTACCTTTTTGAATTCTTTTGCGGATGCAGTTCAAACTTTTTTGATTAGTGGCGGTGGTAAGTCAATGCGCTCTTTGTCATGGTTATAAGCTAGTCTCGCGTAGCCAGACCCCGCGTAGCCAGACCCTTTACCAATCGCTACGCGGGAAAAGGGTCTGGTAAACTGAGTTCCCCTCGCTAATTGGGGAGACCGCAAACAATAGGTGACGTAATATCCTGTGAAGTAAGACTGCTAAAACTTTTGCGCGTATAGTATTTCTGTGCACAACAACTCTCCAACAGCTGTGTCAAAACTCTTCCTTTAGGTGATGCCATTAGTTTAAGCAGTGACTTGGCCTAGCTTTTCTGGAGTTGGAAATTTCACTTAGTTGTTGCTTTGTGCGCACAGGCCATTGTTTATGCCATGGTACCTTAGGTTTTTGTCATGCTTAAAGGTGAATAGTGCTAGCCAAGAATCAGTATCAAAGTGCCATTAATTTTTAACCGGCAGCATTTCCCAGCATTGCTTTGCACAAGTAACATTTCTTCATGGCAATACAGAACGAACTCTGCCTACTGATCTGTACAATTCACGCGCCTGAAAATATTTAACGATTTACACCCACACTAATTGAACCACAGTTAACCACTTGCTGACTAAGCAAGAACAAACTGCTCCATGTCAGTTTACCAGACCCTTTTCCCGCTCAGCGATTGGTAAAGGGTATGGCTACGCGAGACTAGTTATAAGCCGTGCGCAACAGTATTTACTTGAAAATACATTGTCCACTAGGCTACCGCTAAGGTAAGTCTGTGTAGGTGCATGTCCAGTTGTGTCATGCATTTACAACCACTACTTAGCTAAAGAATATCACAAAGAAAACTCGAGGTATGCAAAAATTTAAACACTGGACCTTATTTTCAGTAACTTCAGTGTTAGAAGTCAAAATCATTGATATAAAAAATAGTATAGTCTTTAGGCTCGCTTGCCATTTGTGCTCAAGCACATCACTAGTTGTAATGGTTGAATGAAATCTAGAGAGGCGGGACATAACTAGGTTCTTCCACTTATGATATTTTATGGTAAGTTATGTAGCTAAGGTGCGCCTAGGGACAGGAACGTAGCATATAACTGACCTTTCGCACGCGTTTAAATACTTTGAATCACAGTACGTGCGCAATGGTTGCACGTGTGGCTTCTGTTCTTTGTGCTTACTACGCTTGTGCCTGCTAGCACAATTAGTCTCTGTTATTTGTGTATCATGTAACCCTGTGCAGGTTGTAGTTTTTCTCATGGTATCGAGTTTCGTGCTAGCTTGTGCGTGCTATAGCTGTGAATGTCCAGCTGCAAAGCAGGAACTATGCACCATGTGTAGGAGTGGTTTGTGTTCTGTATTTAAACTGGTAAGAAGATCTGAGTGGACAAACAATAAACCTACCTCACATTGTAGCTTGCTCCTGTTAAGTAGCCTTGAATAGCAACAAAGTCCTGAGCATAAAATGAACCAGAATGAATTGAATTGTTTACCGTTTTGAATTCTTTTGCGGGTGCAGTTCAAACTTTAAAACTTAAGGGACTTTCATTTCTATTTGAGTTAGTGGCGGTGGTAAGTCAATGCGCTTTTTGTCATGGTTATAAGCCGTGCGCACAGTATTTACCTGAAAATACATTGTCCACTAGACTACTGCGAAGGTAAGTCTGTGTAGGTGCATGTCCAGTTGTGTCAAAGCATTGTGTGTTACAACCACTACTTAACTAAAGAATATCACAAAGAAAACTTTTAAATAACGTGTAGTGTTTTGTTGTTGTTGTTTTTTCCTTCAATTCAAGAAGTTGCAGAGAGTTGTTACTATGGCACTGAAATCCCTTTACCCTGTATGCTAAATTAAAAAAACTGGACCTTATTTTTAGTAGCCTCAGTGTTAGAAGTCAATAAAAATAGTATAGTCTTTAGTGAAAGAAATTTTCTGGACCGCTTCTGAACAAGCTTTGGAATGGTACAAACCTATTTATAATAGGTATATGAAAATAGGGTGATACGGGTACTGATCGATAAACCAGAGGATTCTTTTTAGTGCAATTTTGGGACGGGGTCGACAACCGAACTAACACAAAAACGCGAGGGTCAAAGTACAAAAAAGCCTTACGTACGTCCATACATATATACAAATAAACTAGTGGTGCGCTCGAATAGCGCAAATGCATGGCGAGCGAGTAAATAATATGAGTATAGGTAAAGATGATTTGTGAAGGAAATCGCTAAATAATAGCAATGATTAGGCATGAAGAGTTAACAATAACAGCATTACCTGAATAAACTTCGAAAGCAGTGGCAAAAAAGCGCAGCTTGACAAAGACTTAACAATTGTTCAAGAAGAGAGTAGCTATAAACTTTTTGGTTGAAACAAAGTTGCGTAAGGCAGTGCAGCAGGATTCTCCGTGCTCGTTAATTGAAAAATACTGGAACTGTGAACGCTTTACCTAACTTACGTAATTAGAAGCGCGGGCGAAATTTTTTACGTACGCATACATACCTACATATATATGTGACCGTCTACGGGAAAACCGGGTACAAGGCGGCGTGCGTAATATCTAGAAAAGATCGATCGAATTCTTAAAAATGTATTGTTTCAAGCCGACGGAAGGGAACGGTTAGGTCTATTATAGCGGGAACGACTTTAGCTACGACGATAAAACTTGGAGAGCTCAATATCTGGACGCCGACAACTCCGTGAGTGCAAAAAAAATTTTTTCGAAGGGTGCCGCGTTGTGCCTGGTTTTCCTATAGACGGTCACATATATATATCTGAAATCTCAATTGAACACGACTGAGAGTCAGCTTCGCTCGCTTCGCTCGCTCGCTGAACTAGTGGTGTGCTTGAGCACAAATGGCGAGCAAGCTTTAAACTACACTATTGTTAAATGATTGATTTTAACAAGTAACACTCAAGCTACTAAAATAATAGTCAAATTTTTTAATTATGTATGCGGTAGAGGGGATTCAAAGTCATAATAACCGCTCCCAGCAACTGTTTGAATTGAAAAAGAAGCAACAAAATCAAGTCACTTTATTAAAAGTTTCCTTTGTGACATTCTTAATAGTAGTTGTAATGCACAATACTTTCACACAACTGAACATACCTACGCAAGACTTACCTTCGCTGTTCGTCTAGTGGACAATCAATTTACAAGTAAATGCTGTTGAGTAGGGCTTACAACTGTGACAAATAGCAACTAACTCGAATAAAAATGGAGCTTTCATAAGTTTTTGCGTTTAAACTGCACCCGCAAAAGAAATCAAAGCAGTAAACAATTCAATTTCTAAGGTGATACGGGTAATGGTCGCTAAACCGGATGATTATGTTTAGTGAAGTTTGGGACAGGGTCGAACGCGGAGCGAACACAAAAATACGGAGGGTCAAAGTACAAAATAACATACATACGTCCAAACATATATAACTAGTGGTGCGCTCGAATAGCGCAAATGCATAGCGAGCGAGCAGACTCTTTTTACAGAAACATAGGACAGCAATTACATCTAACTGTAGTGCACAGTGTAACCCATTCCATTCTCAGTTAGCATCAGAGAATCTAAAGTCTCTGATCCCAGACTAAACTAACAGAATTACTTGAATAAACTTAGAAAGCAGTGGCAAAAAAGTGCAGCTTGACAAAGACTTCACAATTGTTTCAAGAAGAGAGTAGCTGTAAACTTTTTGGTTGAAACAAAGTTGGGTAAGGCAGTGCAGTATGATTCTCCGCACTCGTTAATTGAAAATTCTGGAACTGTGAACGCTTTACCTAACTTACGTAATTAGAAGCGCGCGCGTTAAAAGAGCATACGTACCATCCATACATACATACATATATATAACATATACCCGATTTTGCATTATCCACCCCTAATACTGTCTCGCTCGCTACGCTCGCTCGCCAAATAAACTAGTGATGTGCTTGAGCACAAATGGCGAGCGAGTCTAAAGACTATACTATTTTTATATGAATGATTTTGACTTCTAACACTGAAGCTACTGAAAATAAGGTCCAGTTTTTAAATTTAGCATACAGGGTAAAGGGATTTCAGTGCCATAGTAACAACTCTCTGCAATTGCTTGAATTGAAGGAAAAAAACAACAAAAAAAACAATACACGTTATTTAAACGTTTTCTTCGTGATATTCTTTAGCTAAGTAGTGGTTGTAACACACAATGTTTTGACACAACTGGACATGCACCTACACAGACTTACCTTAGCGGTAGTCTAGTGGACAATGTATTTTCAAGTAAATACTGTTGAACACGGCTTATAACCATGACAAAGAGCGCATTGACTTACCACCGCCACTAACTCGAATAGAAATGGAAGTCCCTTAAGGGTGGCCGCACACCGCCCACGCATTCGGTTGCTATGTGTTCTAACTACAGATTCTCTCCTTGCAAGACTATTCTACCTATCTACAAACTGCAAGTACCTCCCGAAGATACTACTCTCCAACTATGAAGCGGAAACGGCGAAGTTTTCATGGCCCCGAGTTACAATTTTGAAGCAGTTTTCTGGAGCTATGCGGGGAGCTGAAGCCCCGCAATTTGGCACGCTACTAGCTAAGACTCTACTCTACTGCAACACAACGAGTTTTTCTTCTTTTCGACTTTACTTTACTATTTATTCGAATTTTTTTCATGTTATAAGATATTGAAAAATTCAAATTGTGGTGCACTTCATTTTTTTGTATTCTACCCGTGTGCAAAAAAATATTGTCTTTCTCATTATTAGATTCCAAGAAAAACTCGTTCAAAATTTAGAGTTTCTATTCCACTCGCAATTCTTAAGAAATAGCCCCACCCCCATATCTCGTACTACGAGTACGCGAGCAATTTTTTTTTCAATTAGATTGTATTGGTTCTAAAAAGAGCCCGCCTATATCAAGAGTAAACAAACATCAATACAACAAAACAAGAGAGTCAGAAGAGAGAGCAGTTTATTGGAGATAGCCGTAGGTGAAGGTATTAGATCTGCGCAGCTTGGGAAGTCTTCGCTCCGCAGAAATCGAGCCTGGTATAATATCCATCCACTTGAGTTCAGGTGCGCAGAGTTCAGAGAACGGCTACAGGAGGAGAGGCAGCCTGGTGCACCTTGCTGCGTGAGCTCCGACGACGTATGAAGAGTTGCTGTAAACAGATATGAGACAACAAGAAGCTAAACTAAAACACTACAACTTCGCAAAGTATACTTCTGCTACTACTGCGCGATAGTTTCTGCTCGCGTATTATCAAATGGTGGGGTATTGGCGGGGAATAAATTAATGTCCGGATCTACAGGCGGTGCGCGTTGCTATGTGCGGCCACCCTTAAGTTTTCAAGTTTTAACTGCACCCGAAAAAGAATTTAAAACGGTAAACAATTCAATTTTTAGGGTGATACGGGTACTGATCGATAAACCATAGGATTCTGTTTAGTGCAATTTGGGACGGGGTCGACCACATAACTAACACAAAAATGCGAGGGTCAAAGTACAAAATGACATACGTACTTGTCCAAACATATATACAAATAAATAAATAAACTAGTGGTGTGCTTGAGCACAAATGGCGAGCGAGCCTGATAGTTAGGTAACATAAAATTAAGTATTGTTACTATGTTTTAGCTTAGTTCATGCTAACACTATAATAGCAGTTATGACCTTTTATTTCAGCAAACTAATACAAAATCACTCTCTTACCTGATTAATGGTAACTTTTGTAGTATCAAACATCTGCCATTCTGATAATCTCAATCACCAGTAACTCTTGAACAAGCTCTCAGCTACAATAAAAAATAAACCAGTGTTATTATTTGTAATTTTAGCCAACAAATATGGAATTACTACTTAACTCATTCTTGAGTATTGATAACTTCTGTAGTATCAAATTGAAGTTACTTTGACCATCTGAATTACCTTGAATTCTTGACAAGATCTCGCCTACAAAAATAAAAGACAATCAATTTTAGCCCACAAATACAAAATTACTTTCTTACCTCGTTTTCTTGAACAGTGGTAACTTGAGCAGTGAATTTACCAGTCACTGTTGACAACAAGCTCTTAGCTATAAAAAAGAAAGGCCAGAGTTTTTTTTGTGCATATTTAGATAACAATATGGAATTACGAACTTACCTCAGCATCCCTCGAGTAGTAGTAGCTTCCTTAGCATTAATACTTTATGTGCTTACATACGCTTTTCAGAAGTAGTGATAGCTCTCTTAGTACTGACTTAAGGTGGCTCTTGACAACTAACAAGCCGCACTTAGCCGGAAAAAAGGCGAAGTTTTGAATTTAAATATGGTAAAGGGTCTTCAATGCCATAGTAACCAGTCGAATCAACTTTTTGCTTCTTGAAAAGCAAGCGTTTTCGCAGGAATTTTCTCACACTTTGGAGCTTAAGTATAAAGTAAGGCTTGCTTAATGCTGTAGTTTCAGAATAAACTGGGGTCAAGCCTAAAAAGCCGTGTTTTTGAAGAAAAAAGTTCCCCGCGCGTGCGTTTAAAGGGCATACGTACAATCCATACATACATACACACATATATATATATAACATAATATACCCGATTTTGCATTATCCACCCCTAATACTGTCTCGCTCGCTTCGCTCGTTCGCCCATAAGCAAACATCCCCGATTTTCGATTGTGTTACCCCTGTAAGTGTCTCGCTCGCTTTGCTCGCTCGCCAATAAACTAGTGATGTGCTTGAGCACAAATGGCGAGCGAGCCTAAAGACTATACTATTTTTATATGAATGATTTTGACTTCTAACACTGAAGCTACTGAAAATAAGGTCCAGTTTTTAAATTTCGCATACACGGTAAAGGGATTTCAGTGCCATAGTAACAACTCTCTGCAACTGCTTGAATTGAAAAAAAAAAAAAAACAACAACAAAACAATACACGTTATTTAAACGTTTTCTTTGTGATATTCTTTAGCTAAGTAGTGGTTGTAACACACAATGCTTTGACATAACTGGACATGCACCTACAGACTTACCTTCGTGGTAGTCTAGTGGACAATGTATTTTCAAGTATATACTGTTGCGCACGGCTTATAACCATGACAAAGAGCGCATTGACTTACCACCGCCACTAATTCGAATAGAAATGTAAGTCCCTTAAGTTTTCAAGTTTTAACTGCACCCGCAAAAGAATTCAAAATGGTAAACAATTCAATTTCTAGGGTGATGATACGGGTACTGATCGATAAACCAGAGGATTCTGTTTAGTGCAATTTGGGATGGGGATGACCACGTAACTAACACAAAAACGCGAGGGTCAAAGTACAAAATGACATACGTACGTCCAAACATATATACAAACTAGTGGTGTGCTTGAGCACAAATGGCGAGCGAGCCTGATAGTTAGGTAACATAAAATGTTATTATGTTTTAGCTTACTTCATGCAAACACTATAATAGCAGTTATGACATTTGATTTCAGCAAACAAATTCAAAATCATTCTCTTACCGTATTAATGGTAACTTTTGTAGTATCAAACATCAACCATTCTGATAATCTCAATCACCAGTAACTCTTGAACAAGCTCTCAAAAAATAAACCAGTGTTATTATTTGTAATTTTAGCCAACAAATATGGAATTACTACTTACATCATTCTTGAGTATTGATAACTTCTGTAGTATCAAATTGTAGTTACTTTGTACCTTGAATTCTTGACAACAAGCTCTCACCTACAAAAACAAAAGACAATAAATGTTAGCACACAAATACAAAATTACTTTCTTACCTCATTTTCTTGAGCAGTGGTAACTTTTGTAGTACCAAATTTGAGCCAATCTGACTATTTGAATTTACCAGTCACTGTTGACAAGCTCTTAGCTACAAAAAAGAAAGGCAGAGTTAATTTTGCATATTTAGCTAACAAATATGGAATTGCGTACTTATCTCAGCTTCCCTCGAGAAGTAGTAGCTTCCTTAGCATTAATACTACGGCATTCTGACTACCAACGGCTCTTGACAACCAACAACCGGACCTCCGTATCCCCCGGGCGAAGTTTTGAAATTAAGTCTGGAAAAGGGTCTTCAATGCCATAGTAACCTGTCGAATCAACTTTTTGTGTCTTGAAAACAAGCGTTTTAGCAGGAATTTTCTCATACTTTGGAGCTTAAGTATAAAGTAAGGTTTGCTTAATGCTGTAGTTTCAGAATAAACTGGAGTCAAGCCTAAATAGCCATGTTTTTAGGAGAAAAAAGTTCCTCGCGCGCGCGTTTAAAGCACATATGTACCAACCATACATACATACATATATACTAGTGGTGTGCTTGAGCACAAATGGCGAGCGAGCCTGATAGCTAGGTAACATAAAATGTTACTATTTTTAGCTTTCTTCATGCAAACACTATAATAGCAGTTATGACATTTGATTACAGCAAACAAATACAAAATCACTCTCTTACCTGATTAATGGTAACTTTTGTAGTATCAAACATCAACCATTCTGATAATCTCAATCACCAGTAACTCTTGAACATTTTAGCCAACAAATATGGAATTACTACTTACCTCATTCTTGAGTATTGATAACTTCTGTAGTATCAAATTGAAGTTACTTTGACCATCTGAATTACCTTGAATTCTTGACAAGCTCTCACCTACAAAAACAAAAGACAATCAATTTTAGCACACAAAAACAAAATTACCTTCTTACCTCATTTTCTTGAGCAGTGGTAACTTTTGTAGTACCAAATTTGAGCCAATCTGACTATTTGAATTTACCAGTCACTGTTGACAAGCTCTTAGCTCAAAAAAGAAAGGCCCGAGTTAATTTTGCATATTTACCTTACAAATATGGAATTACGTACTTACCTCAGCTTCCTTCGAGAAGTCGTAGCTTCCTTAGCATTAATACTACGGCATTCTGACTACCAACGGCTCTTGACAACCAACAACGGGCACTCCGTATCCCCCATAAAACGGCGAAGTTTTGAAATTAAGTCTGGAAAAGGGTCTTCAATGCCATAGTAACCGGTCGAATCAACTTCTTGTTTCTTGAAAAGCAAGCATTTTCGCAGGAATTTTCTCACACTTTGGAGCTTAAGTATAAAGTAAGGCTTGCTTAATGCTGTCGTTTCAGAATAAACTGGGGTCAAGCCTAAAAAGCCGTGTTTTTTGGAGAAAAAAGTTTCCCGCGCGCGCGTTTAAAGGGCATACGTACCATCCCACATACATATATACCTATAACATATACCCGATTTTGCATTATCCACCCCTAATACTGTCTCGCTCGCTACGCTCGCTCGCCAATAAGCTATTGTGGTATATGCTCACTTGGTATAGTATGTATTGGTGTGGAAGTTATGGCTCAAAGTGGCGTGTCCATACAGCGCCTCCGGTAAGCACCTCCCGAGGTGTTATTTAAGCACCCCGTTTAACAGTGCAATACCTTTCTTGCCAATGTAAAACTGCTTCAAGCTATAAATAGACTTCTAGAACTCCATTACATTTTGGGCCAAATGAAGATGCGCTATTCACAGAGCCTCTTGGCATATGTCATGCCATTAAAATATGCCACGTTTATGTTTGATAGTTAATGAAAAATAAGGTTATACTGGTGAGAGTGACTAAGAAAGAAAGTGTAGAAAGTGCGAGCATTGGTTATTAAGGAAACAATTCTATGAGTATTATTATCATGTTAAATAGAGCATCTCTATTCACATGTTATAAAAAAAGAACGAGGCATAAACAACTGTTGTTAGTAATTAAGTATAAATCAAGAATGCAACAGTGTGACAAGAATTTTGTATAAGTCTTGTAGTAAAATCTGCAATAAAGGGACCTAGAGAATCACAACAGCTGTTGTTTACACATGTTGGATTTTTTAATTCATTAATAGAGATACATGCACAGCTGTTGTTTACACATTCTTGATTTTTAATCATGAATAGATAATTAACTACTAACAGCTGTTGTTTACACATTCTTGATTTTTTAATCATGAATAGATAATTAACTACTAACAGCTGTTGTTTACACATTCTTGATTTTTAATCATGAATAGATAATTAACTACTAACAGCTGTTGTTTACACATTCTTGATTTTTATAGAAATGCTGAATTGCATAGCAGCTGTTGTTTATGCATTCTTGATTTTTATAATCATGAATAGAATTGCTGAATTCCATAATAGCTGTTGTTTATCCTTAATGATATTCATTGCCTCACTGTATAAGGCATAGTGATGATTAAGAATAAATGAATACTATTTTAAGAAACATATAAAGGTTGTGCTGGCTGGTGGAATCAAAACAATTGCGATGTTCAGTTGTAGTTCTAAAGGAAAAACATTTGCTCATTCAAGTCAACTTTAGTGCAAGATTATTTATACTATGGGAATAATCGTCAATATAGCTATATTGTTGGCTCTTTCAACAGCTGTTATAAGTGACGACTGCAATACCCTCTCTCAATTGGAAAAAACATTGTATAGTACAGGAGATAACGTCCTGCAGCTAAGCAAAACCTTTACTCCAGCAAACGGTAGGACTTCAAAGCAAGTAAGAGTTGTATATAATTTCGAAGGCAATGACACTTTAAGTGACTGCACCGTACAGTATTTTTGGGCTCTAGGTGGAATTCTACTTGTTCAACCTCCCAGCATTTTTAGATTTACATCACTGTTATTCAGCTTTCCATCAAATTTGATTGACAACATATATTTAACACTACCATATGAATGCTACCATTTGGTGTGGAATAACACAACCCAGAACTGTTCATGTGCCAATAATGGAAGCTACTTGTTAGATGTATTGACTCATCATGTAAGTTGTTGAATTATGAGGGGAGGCTCTATAGTAGACTAGCTTTTAAAGTTTCAGAGCTTGATGTATGTAATATGTACCCATAATATTAGAGATACAAGTACTTGTGACTAGTTATGGGAAGAACATGTATCTGTGACTGGTTTGGAGAAATTCGCTGCTACATTTGTAAGACTCTTGTAAGACTCTTGTATACCTAAAGATTTTTTGGCGGGCTTTTCATAAACAGTGGGGGCACGCCCCCAAGGCTTTCACAACTTTCTAACAAGGCATTTTTTTTACTAATCAGCAATAATAGATTGAACAAAATTACTGAAGTGTAGGGCAAAGACAGCTTGTGCTACAGATTCCAAATTTTGAGGACGGCATCCCAAGTTCTTGTGCAACCCACTGGTACAAAACAATTTTTTTGAAATCTTTAAATGTGGCGTTTGGGCCGAACAAAAAAATAAAGCAAAACAAAACCAAAAGCTGCTTATAAAAATATCAGTACCCACTACAGAACACAGTTAGTATGTATGTATTTATTACTATTATACATAATGTACATAATGTACATTCATCTGTATGTATGTATGTATAATGTAGTACATATACATACCAACTGTGTCCTGTAATGGATATTGATATTTTGATTAGCACACTGTAGCTATTATATTGTGTGTGTCTTAGTTTTATTTTTGTTTTTTTTTTGTTTTTGTTTTGTTTGTTTTTTTGTTTTTTTTTCAAATAGCTAGAATCGAATTCATGAGCAAATCAATATTTTGAAATTCAATTACAAGGTGGAATAAATGATTATGTTGTATGCCCCCCCCCCCCCCCCCAATCCATAAAACTGGCAATATCTACAAACTCCTTTATTCAAAATCAGCAATAACAAATTGAACAAAAATACTGAAATATTGTAGTGCATAGGATCATAAAGGCTTGTGCTAAAGCTTTCAAATTTGGAGTACCTCATCCTAAGGTCCCATACAACCTAACCCTGACTTGCACATACTCTCTAATATTAACGGTGCTAATATATACAAGTTAGCTCCCTATAGTAGCTTACTTACTGCTGATGTAACTCCTTTTAAGTGAAATTTGTACTCTTTGTTCTTTATTCTCCTAGCTATTGCAATATGCCAAGTACACTGTTCCAGAGCAAGTAGTTCGAGATGAAACGTCAGGAGTAAGAGCTATTTGTGATGAAGATCTTGATACATACAACTCCCACTCTATAAAGTATTTCATGGTTTTGAATTTTCTGCTACTGCCTCTAATAATTATGGTTATAATAGTCATTTACCTTGGTGAATTTATATATCGATCTAACCATTCAGCTTCAAAGAACAACAAAATTATTGAGACCTTAGTATCTAATAAATCAAATCGTCTCAATATGGTTGGACTGTCCATTACAGGGATGTATTTAACAATATATATATTAATAATGGATTTATGTGCAGTGGTAGTTCTGAGAGAAAATAATGAATACAAAGAATATGATCAAATTCGTAATTCCTTTTTTTATACCGCAGTGATAGCAACATTCTGTTTTGATTACTTCTTTGTAATAATCATTACAATAATAACTACTACTCTGCTAGGAATTGTTTTCTGTTGTGATGACAATTGCTGTTTAACCAAAATCAAATCTTATATCACTAACAATAAAATTGAAAAGAGTCACTGGTATTATATATTCTCTTACTTGTCTTTAGTTCCCACAATTTGGTGCATATCCTCTCACCTGTGCTATGTATTATTAGCATGTATTACAGAGCCTCAGAAAGCAAGTTATATCGCTTTAATTGCACTTGCTATTCTTCTCTACTTTTTTATGTCCACCAAGAAGCTCTATAATTTTACTGAAAACTATCGATGCGAAAAGAAAAATAGAAAAAACGGTTACAACAATAGGGATCCTGTAGACATGGATTATCTGTCATATCTTGTGGCATCATGTTTGTCTTTAATATTTATATTTCCAATTCTTATGGTTGCATTAGGATTCTATTTCCTGCCAGCACGAGCGCTTGAAGTGGCCGACTATATAGAGCATATTGTGGAGATTATTTTAATTGTTGCTGCATCCTTGATAGCTTACAAATTTTTATCATATGGAGAATCCAATGAATCTAAATTTCTGAATGAATTAATTAATGGATATAATATTTACGAAGAAATTGAAAAAGAAAATTCTGATGAATTTCAACAATCTGGAAGGATAGTAGGCATGGCATGCAGAGCTGTAAAGCAAAATCCCGCTGTAATTACAAATCCCGCTGTAATTCCAAATCCCGCTGTAATTCCAAATCCCGCTGTAATTCCAAATCCTGCTGTAATTCCAAATCCCGCTCAAATTCAAGAGAGTTAAAAAAATCAGTTGAGATACAAGCAGATTCTACAGAGTTACAGTTGTTGTTTGTTATTTTTCTAATGTTGCTTCTTATTGTTGTGTTTATCATCACATTTGTATTGCCTTGTATTCTTTTGTTATTACTATAGCTATATTAAGAATATTAGTGTAAAGTTTTTGTGTGTGTGAATAATTCTGTATGATGACTTTGCTTGCCTTATTAACACTTTATACTGTGCAACTTTCATTGAGTTTTTACACCTATCACAAACATTTTGTCATATATATAAAACTAGTGATGTGCTTGAGCACAAATGGCGAGCGAGCCTAAAGACTATACTATTTTTATATGAATAATTTTGACTTCTAACACTGAAGCTACTGAAAATAAGGTCCAGTTTTTAAATTTCGCATACAGGGTAAAGGGATTTCAGTGCCATAGTAACAACTCTCTGCAAATGAATTGAAGGAAAAAAACAACAACAAAACAATACACGTTATTTAAAAGTTGTTGTTGTTGTTTTCCTTCCAAACAGTTGCAGAGAGTTGTTACTATGGCACTGAAATTCCTTTACCCTGTATGCTAAATAAAAAAAAACTGGACCTTATTTTCAGTAGCTTCAGTGTTAGAAGTCAAATTCAATAGTATAGTTTTTAGGCACACTCCTCATTTGTGCTCAAGCACTTCACTAGTAATACATAAATAAAAAAAATTGAACATGCTATTATTGGCGAGCGAGCTTAACGAGCGAGACACTTACAGGGGCAACTCCAATTGAAAATCGGGGATGTTTGTTGGCGAGCGAGCGTAGCGAGCGAGACAGTATTAGGGGTGGATAATGCAAAATCCGGTATATGTTATATGTATATATGTATGTGGGATGGTACGTATGCCCTTTACACGCGCGCGCGGGGGAACTTTTTTCTCCAAAAAACACGGCTTTTTAGGCTTGACCCCAGTTTATTCTGAAAAACTACATCATTAAACAAGCCTTACTTTATACTTAAGCTCCAAAGTGTGAGAAAATTCCTGCGAAAATGCTTGCTTTTCAAGAAACAAAAAGTTGATTCGACAGGTTACTATGGCATTGAAGACCCTTTTCCAGACTTAATTTCAAAACTTCGCCGTTTTATGGGGGGGATACGGAGTGCCGGTTGTTGGTTGTCAAGAGCCGTTGGTAGTCAGAATGCCGTAGTATTAATGCTAAGGAAGCTACTACTTCTCGAGGGAAGCTGAGGTAAGTACATAATTCCATATTTGTTAGCTAAATATGCAAAATTAACTCTGGCCTTTCTTTTTTGTAGCTAAGAGCTTGTCAACAGTGACTGGTAAATTCAAATAGTCAGATTGGCTCAAATTTGGTACTACAAAAGTTACCACTGCTCAAGAAAATGAGGTAAGAAAGTAATTTTGTATTTGTGTGCTAAAATTGATTGTCTTTTGTTTTTGTGGGTGAGAGCTTGTTGTCAAGAATTCACGGTAATTCAGATAGTCAAAGTAACTTCAATTTGATACTGCAGAAGTTATCAATACTCAGGAAATTGAGGGAAGTAGTGATTCTATATTTGTAGGCTAAAATTACAAATAATAACATTTGTTTATTTTTTTATCATAGCTGAGAGCTAGTTCTAGAGTTACTGGTAATTGAAATTATCAGAATGGCAGATGTTCGATACTACAAAAGTTAACAAATCAGGTAGGAGAGTGATTTTGTATTTGTTTGCTGAAATAAAAGGTCATAACTGCTATTATAGTGTTTGCATGAAGTAAGCTAAAACATAGTAACATTTTATGTTACCTAACTATCAGGCTCGCTCGCCATTTGTGCTCAAGCACACCACTAGTTTATCAGTATGTATGGACGTAGTATGTCATTTTGTACTTTGACCCTCCCGTATATTTGTGTTCGCTCCGCGTACGACCCTACCCACAATTCTAATTGGCGAGCAAGCGTAGTGAGCGAGACACTTACAGGGGTAACACAATCGAAAATCGGGGATGTTTGTTTATTTAGATATATGTATGGACGTATGTATGTCATTTTGTACTTTGACCATCGCGTTTTTGAGTTAGTTATGTGGTCGACCCCGTCCCAAATTGCACTAAACAGAATCCTCTTGTTTATCGATCAGTACCCGTATCACCCTAGAAATTGAATTGTTTACCGTTTTGAATTCTTTTTCAAACTTGAAAACTTAAGGGACTTCAATTTCTATTCGAGTTAGTGGCGGTGGTAAGTAAATGCGCTCTTTGTCATGGTTATAAGCCGTGCGACAGTATTTACTTTAAAATACATTGTCCACTATACTACTGCGAAGGTAAGTCTGTGTAGGTGCATGTCCAGTTGTGTCAAAGCATTGTGTGTTACAACCACTACTTAGATTATCACAAAGAAAACTTTTAAATAACGTGTATTGTTTCGTTGTTTTTTTCCTTCCAAGCAGTTGCAGAGAGTTGTTACTATGGCACTGAAATCCCTTTACCCTGTATGCTAAATTTAAAAACTGGACCTTATTTTCAGTAACTTCAGTGTTAGAAGTCAAAATATAAAAATAGTGTAGTCTTTAGGCTCGCTCGCCATTTGTGCTCAAGCACATCACTAGTACAATCATATAACAATAGAGTAGTTTAAGGCTCGCTCGCCATTTGTGCTCAAGCACACCACTAGTTTATATATGTAACCGTCTACGGGGAAAAGCGGGCACAACGCGGCGTGCGTAATATCGAGAAAAGATCGATCGATTTCTTAAAAATGTATTGTTTCAAGCCGACGGAAGGGAACGGTTAGGTCTATTATCGCGGGAACGACTTAAGTTACGAAGATAAAACTTAGAGAGCTCAATATCTGGACGCCGACAACTCCGTAAGTGCAAACAAATTTTTTCGAAGGGTGCCGCATTGTGCCTGGTTTTCCTATAGACGGTCACATATGTTTGGACGTACGTATGTCATTTTGTAGTTTGACCCTCCGTATTTTTGTGTTCTCTCCGCGTTCGATCCCGTCCCAAAACTTCACTAAACAGAATCCTCTGGTTTAGCGACCATTACCCGTATCACCTTAGAAATTGAATTGTGTACCGCTTTGAATTATTTTGCGGGTGCAGTTAAAACCCAAAAACTTATTGGAGCTCCATTTCTATTCGAGTTAGTCACTATTTGTCACTGTTATAAGCCCTACTCAACAGCATTTACTTGAAAATTCATTGTCCACTGTACGAACCACGAAGGTAAGTCTTGCGTAGTTATGTTCAGTTGTGTGAAAGTATTGTGCGTTACAACTACTATTAAGAATGTCACAAAGAAAACTTTAAATAACGTGACTTGATTTTGTTGCTTCTTTTTCAATTCAAACAGTTGCGGGGAGCGGCTACTATGGCATTGAAACTAGTGTTTTTTTAGTTAACTAAAACTAAAACCAAAACCCCTTAGTTTTGGGGTATTTAACTTTTGGTAAGAATAACTAAAACTAAACTGTAGAGAACATGAAAAAACTAAAACTAATTATTTTAGAAGACAGTAAATTCAATAATAACTAAAATTACCAGTAGAGAGTGGATGACAAAAACTAAGCAATTTCATTGTAAACAATTCACCTTGAATTTTGTCATTATTAAATGAAAATATAAATTCCCATCAAGTAATTATTCTCTAAACTACATAACAAATACATAACAAATACAATACCCAAGTTTTCACAGAAATATGCCATTTTTGAAGTTCTTTGGAAAAACTACACAACAACTTTTTTTAAGGAGTCTCATTATTGCAGAATTTGAGATGCAACATTAATTAACTAAAACTAAGACAATTGATAGTATAACTAACTAAATCTTCTACATGGTATTGAAGAAAAACTAAAAACTAACTAAATCTTCAGGGAGAATTTGGGAAAAAAGCATTCAAGATATTTTTTAGTATGAATAACTAAAACTAAGATAGTCTGTAATCACTAAACCAAAACAACACTGATTGAAACCCCTTTACCTCATACGTAATTTAGAAACTCGACTTTTTTTAGTAGCTCGAGTGTTAGTTGTTAAAATCAATTATTTAACAATAGTGTAGTTTAAGGCTCGCTCGCCATTTGTGCTCAAGCAGACCACTAGTTTATGTAATAGTACGGCCCCGTAAGTTGCCCATTCAAAAATGTATGGAAAAAATCGCTGTTCAATTGAAATCGCACGGGGAAAGTGAATTAGCGCTAACTAATTGATATACCTCGGTAGCTAAGTGTAGCTAAGTGAAGTACCACCTTAGCTAAGTGAAATAGCACAGCTAAGTGCGCATGCTTGTCACCCTTGCCTTGGAAACGTAAATTCGATTTTATTTTTGAAATTTAGCCATGGAAGAGTTTCAGTTAATGTTTAGCGATGAAGTTTTATCAGTATTAGAAGGAATTAGCCCAATAGATTTGTTGGAGGAGCAGTATGACGAAAATGAAGTTGTGGAAGAAACTAATCCTGAAATCCAGAGGTTACTAGATAACAATAAAAACAAAAATACCTCCAAATCTACCAAGACCTGGGTGAACAGACTGGAAATGTAGCTCAAAGAAAGCAAAGTTAGGGTACCTCTGTTTCAAATGGATTCAACAATGTTAGATGGCCATCTTTGTATATTTTATAGCCAACTCAGAAAAACGGATAGAACTCCATATGAACCAGATGGTTTAAGGGTGATGCTAGGGGCTTTAGATCGGCATTTCAGGGAGAATGGTGCTAAACTCAGTATTTTAAGAGATAGGGAGTTTGATAGGAGTAGAAAAGTATTAAATGGAAAAGCCATTGAATTGAGAGAAGTAGGTATGGGAAAGAGAAAGAAGAGAACAGATGATCTTTCTTGAAGACGATGAGGAGTTGTTATGGAGGCGTGGAGTTCTTGGTGATGAAAATCTCACCATTCTGAACCATACAATATGGTTTTTATTGAGCCAGCAATTTGGCACAAGAGGAATTCAGGAGCACACTCAAATGTATTAGGAGGATTTTAAGTTTGTAACATTTCCTCAGAACCCCTATATTTAAGTCCCCATCCAAAATTCAGACCAACCATTGTGGTATTCAGTCCAGGCTGTGGGAGAGAACAAAATAAAAACACATATGAAAACAATTGCAACTATGGGAGGATTTACTGATGATAGACGGTTTACAAACCACAGTATTCGCAAAACTACTGTAAGGAAACTACAGAAAGCCGCTATATCAAACGATATAATAGCATCAATAGCAGGTCACAAATGTGAAGAAAGGGATTATGCATCCACTGATATAAGTGACCACAACAGAATGAGTTTATTTCTTAGTAATCCGCCAGGAAAGATTTTGTAGCCCGATTCTGGACCTTCTTCCATCATTCACCCACTTAAACCTAATCTCAGCCGCCACAGTATGTTTTTAATCACTGTACAGTCTATATAGGAACAATCAGCAGTACGAGACAGGAAAATATACCATCTATATCTTACACTAATACACGCAAACGAGCAAGATATAGAAAGTGATGATGAATTGAACTTATATATACATGTCAACATATTTCATGTTTGTAAATACTTATAATACTCAACACCAAAAACAAACTTACCAGATTTCTTTTTTCACCATGCATAATTATCTGTACTCTTCAGTATCAGTCAAAAAACAAACTTAAAAAAAATGCAGTACAATGCAATACATTGTCACTACTAAGAAAATGATAAAGAAATAAATTAAATAAAAATCTGGCTTACGATTAACAAGTGATAGCACGGTAACCCGTGCAATTCGAGATTAATAGCACGGTTACCCGTGCTATTACTCATACAAATTGTTATATACACGTAATCATAAGTAACTACGTTGAGGAGTGTAAAGATTACTTTCTTCTTGTTTTCTGGCAGATACAATTTTTCTGACTAAAGATTCGATATCATTTACTAGTCGGTGCAGACACAACTCACCCGGTGTTAGCCGACTAGACCTTTTATCCACGTCTGGTAAAGGGTCTAGCTACGCGACATTAAAGTAGGACCTCGTTCAACGGGGTAGGGTCTCATTTTCTAACGGACCGATTACTGACAGCCTTACTTTGCGTAGCGTTACGCTGATGCTTGCGTATGGCAAGCCGATTGTTTCAAAATTCATCCCCTTATTATGAGTCAAAATAACTTATTCTGCTACCAAATAAGCCTTATTTAGCTAGCAAATAGCTAAGCTTTATTCTGCTACCAAATAAGCCTTAATAAGCCTTATTTTGTTATGAAAAAAGCTTTATTTTGTTACGAAATAAGTCTTATTTTGTTACGAAATAAGTCTTATTTTGTTACTAAATAAGCCTCATTTTGTTACGACCCAGACAATCAAAGGTAGATAGGTTTTAAGTTATATGGACTTGAAGAATAGTACAATGATGAGTAAACGAATAAATAGGAAGTCGAATAATATTCAAGAAAATATGAAATGAATGCGATGAATGGCTAGAAGAGTTGAACAACTGCAACAAAACTGAACAACTGCAACACTACTGAACAACTGCACAACTGATTGGACTGAGCTGGGTCAGTCCACTATATATAGTAGCTCAGTCCAAGGGGGTTGTTTTCATGAAGCTAATGTGTAAGAATGTGTGTGTGAATGAAGTGTGAATGTATGTTTGTCCTTTCTCAATAAGGTGTAAATAAATTAATTGTTTATTGTTATGCCATCTGGCCTATGTTTGTCACTTGTTTGCTTGCTCCAACAGACGGTGCTTATGTTATAAGTGCATTGGAGTTTCTGCATCCTGGTGGCAGTGTTACAACTATGTTAAGGTCATCTCAGTGTTGTTAACAAGAGTTCCAATGACCAGTACCCCACATGATGAGCATAGATACTAAACTGCTGATGTCATATACTTGAAATCTAGGCACTATTTTTTTTTCCAAGAACAACAAAATCTTATAATAATTGTATAAATAAAACCGAAATAACAATTATTATACTTTAACGATAATAGTTGTTTTGAATTAAATTTAATTGTGATATAATTTGAAGCTGTAAAGTATAAGGGTATTTTACTTGTCCAAGCGTGTATTTTGTAGACAGTTAGCAATTATTTTTACACACTGATAAGTAACAGTACAAAACTTCAGCTATATTGACATGGACTATCCATCAGTATTAACAACTTGTGCTATTTGTTTGGTACCTTTATGTGGACTAGCTTCATCGTGCTGTAGGCATGGCTTTTTCCGGCTATTTCCTGCTACAAACTCTTCACACATGTCTATGTTTTGCAAACAAAATATTTAAAGCAAAATGCTAACTATTATATATATATATATTTTTAAAATATTTATAGTACTGTATGATTATGCACTGAACATGATTATTAAAGGCTTTAAAGTCAAAATTTTCATGGAATAAAAATTGTGAATAATGGGCATTATTTATAGGCATGACTATTCAAATACTAGTATGAATAACCAGGAAAACTTGATCACATAGAGTATGTAGTAGACAGAACAGTCAAAGAAAAATACTTCAGAATGTTGAGTATTGTAATTCAAGTTAAGTAAAGCTTTATTGTTAACGGAAGCTTTCGGTAAATGTTTTAGACAAACGATTAGTAGAAGTCAGATTCAATCATTGAATTTCTCTCCAAATGTTTAAGGGTGCTGGCACACTGGATACGCGCTCCCCCCACACAAATCAATTAAGGTTAATTGGCTGTTGCTATGGAAAATAACTCCGATTCTATACCTTGCAGGTTCACGCAGCCAAGCGGATCTACGAGACATGCTGGCAAAATGTGGACTTACCAAGAATGACTGACACACGCACTGAACCAAAGAAGTTATGAAGCCTCAAAGTCCCAAAATAAACGGAACTTATTGGAGATAGTGGAGGACGCACAGAAGCCAGAATTTCGTCCACCGCTTCTTCAGCTCATTGTTTACAATATTGTCGTTTTTGTTTTGTTCAATTCTATTTTGCTTTATGTTTACTCATATTTTTACGTGATTTTTTTCTTGTTGCGTCACAAATGTATACTGTATCGAAAAACAAAAACGACTACTTTTATTACCTTGTTAAGTTACGCCGCTGTACCAAAATTGAAACACTAATCATCCGCCTTTCTGTACTTGGAGTACAAAATAGATTCCAATTGTCTCGCACTTTTTTGCAGCTGTGCAATTTTCTAGCCCCGCCCTCCGTAAGCCGAGTTAACTATACGCGTATAAGGCTCTTATCTATGCGCGGGTATTTAAGGTCCGCCCTCTACCTCTACAACTCGGTGGTTTCGTGGTTTATTGCTCAATTAAGCCGCGCGCGAGCGTTGCTATGTGCCAGCACCCTTAAAGTGTACTAAAATATTTTGCCATGAATGTTCTTGAGGTGCTAGAACATATACTGTATGATTATTAATCATTGGGATCGACATGTAGAAAAGCATGGTGTCAAAATTTGTATTGTGCATATAAGTACTGAATTATCAACTCTAAATATGGAATACTACTGCAAATGTTAACACAGGCTAAGATACCTTAGTTGTAATTTGTGCTGAAGAAATATACCATTATAGCAAATGTATCAAAAGTGACAATAAAGATAAAAATTTCTTTAATAGCCTGTTACCATATTTTTTTGTCTTCAAATTGTCTCTACCCTAAATATGTTTTTGTACCTTCAGACTTCCGTGCTTGTGTCTTTCTGAAGTTAGATGGAGAAACTAGAGTAGAAGAAGGTTGAGTTTGTGGAGATGTTTGTGAAGCTTCATTTGAAGAAATAGAAAGTAATGTGCGCTGAAATCTGTATGAACATGCTTTTGTCAAGCTATGTCCATCAATAAAATCAGTAAATCTCCACCATTTATCTGTTGATTCTTTTGCTTTAAAAACAAAACAATATACGCTGATTGTACTAAAACACAGCAACAATGTGAAACCTTAATGTGAACCCTCCTCAAGGTGTACCCTCAGTATTTTAATGTTGCAAAATATCTGGGTTTCCCATTTAGTTTTAACCACAACATTTTAAGGCTTAGAATAATAATGCATTTATCTTTTAAACTATTCTATGAAATTACAATTGTGATAAACCAATCTGAATGCAATGTTGATAATTCAAGTTTACTCAGTTTCATGTTAAAATGTGTTACTATTCTATGATATTGAAAGTGCAAGAAATGACGTTTTTTTTATGAAACTTGCAATTTTTTAAGAATGTGAAATATACTAGACCATATAGAATTGCCTGACTTATATATACCGTGTAACACTGACAGGTTGGAACAAGTTTAAAGTGGAGGGGGGATGAGACATAAATTAGCGGCATGCATTGTATGACACATACTAAAATGTTTTAGATACATTTTGATAGCTACATAAGGATAATAATAATAATAATAATAACAATGGCAATAATTATCGAGCGAAGCGCGCGAGATACTATTAGGGGTGGACAATAGAAAATCGGGTATATGTTGTATATGTATATGCAATATATATATATAACATATACCTGATTTGTTTGGTAATATGAATGGTCAACTACTATAATACTTTTTTTTATGAACTAAGCTGAAGTACATTATGTAGCAATACTGACGTTTTATGTAACAAGGCAGGCTCACTCATTATTTGGGCTCAAGCACATAATAATAAAATAATAATAATAATAATAATAATAATAATAATAATAATAATACAATAATAATATTAATAATAATAATACAATAATAATAATCATAATAATAATACAATAATAATAATAAAGGGATGACAAGTGGATGGGCCAAGACTACCACCTTAAAAGAGGGTGGTAATTGCTCTCTTTGCCTTCTTTCTCCAGCCCTGGTGAAGATTACTTCATTCCATGTTGAACTTCTTCTAACTTTATTCAACTTGAAGCAGACAATTTTTCAATATACTAAACTAATGGTTACATTCACATTATCTATAGAATAAAAAGAAGGTGGGGGGGGATGGGGCTGAGTTTTCCGCTATCAAAAGTAGAAGACAAGTTGTGCACCTGCATTCCTTCTCTAACCCCCCTGTCTAGTGGATGGTGTTGCTCAGGTTGATGATGTCATGATGTTAGCTCTAAGCTAGTGTCACTGCAGTGAATGATTTGCAGTAGTGTGTAAAGTTTTGATGTGTCAGGTAAAGAATATAGTTTAATTACTAATACAAAGTGCTAACGGCTACAACTCACTGAGCATAAGTAGAGTAGGAGCTGATATGACACCAACACCATGTGAACGTCCTCCAACTACAAGTACATCCACTGAAGTACGAGTAGAAAACAACACACAGTTGCACTATGACCTCTTCGCTTCATATATCTATAGGCTGGTAACTATGACACATAAAATACAATTCTAAAAAGTTAACAGTCTGTAAAAAATAAAGTCAATATAGCTAGATATAACTACTGAATTATAATTATCTATTCTAAGAAACCGTAACAAATATTTATCATAAAATAGCCTACTACAGGCAATGCCTGGAGAAGGATTAAGCAGGCATTAGGGCAGAAAGTTGAGAAGAGCCAAAATATCTCCGGTGAGTGACTGGTCCAACCAATATCAATTGCACGATAGAAAGTAATTGTTTGGTGAATGGGGGAAAGAATTGCCTAGACAGGAAGAGAGAGAGAGAGCAAACTACTGCAGGAGAAGTCAAAACTTGCTATTTCTTTGTATATCTGCTTACCTGAAAAAATTGCTTCATATGATTTACAGAAAAACTCACCAAGTTTGTACTATAGGCAATATTGGCTATTGATTGATTAGAAATGAATTGTAAGCATTTCTTAATGATAATAGGCATGAATGCAGGGCATCCTAAGATTTGTCCTGCATAATTTAGGAGGTGTGAAGAAGTGTACAAGATATTGCCTGCTGTACTGACTATAGAATTATGAGGTTTCTCAGGAAATGTATTAATCACTTCGGCTTGTCTGCCGTTATCCTGTGGCAGGAAATTTAGATTTTTGTCCAGTGAATGCTACCATTAAGAAATAATTAATTTTTAAACTACTCTAAAGAAACTTCATATCATTTACAAGTAAAAAATCAAAGATGTATTCCTCCATTGCTTTCAATAAAATACAAGCTGTAATTATTCATTTACAGAAACCAACTGGACAGAGTTACCTTCATTCACAAGTATTTGTTCTATTGGTTTTGAAACGTTGTATTCTGATGAAACAGCCAATAAAGTGGATGTAGTGAACAAGGGAGATTAAGAGTGAAAAGGAAAGAAAGCAAACTAATGACAGAATTGATAGAAACAATGGAGCCTGGCTAGACTTGTGCTAAAATTATGTCCTGTTGACTTCTATTATAACCTTACATGGTAATTAAAAAATCTATAAACAAACTAACAATAACCAAGACAATGTATCTACTACACATACCAAGTGAGTGCCTGGTAAATGTGACAGTACTATAGTCAGTAAATACATACCAATTGAGTATTTGGTATCTGCTTAAGCTCCCTTGAAGACACATCAAATAGATACACACTGTCATATCCAATTATCAGAAGTTGGGGCTGGCTGCTATTATACTCTATACACGTAGCACTAAAATAGTCACCAATACAAGGCCCATAATGATGTAGTCTACTCCAACACTAAAGAAACAATATAATATTTAACATCGTCAGCGTCAGAAATTTCACATACTTACCATTGAGGACAGGTCCAACAGATGTATGGCATTGTCATACTGTCCTCCATATCTTATGACTTGTCGATCACTCACTTTAGTAAAGGTAAAGTAGGCATTGCCATTCGGTGCATTTCCAGTGACTCCAAGAGATGACCAATTTCCTATATATATATTATAATTATACATAATAGTAAAATATTCACAAGCAGGCAAATTTATGTTCATGTAAATTTATTGTCATGTAAGTGAATATCTTGCTATATCACTCCGCCAGAGTGTATATGAGTGGTTTATTCTATGCTAGATATTTTCACTGCAGTTACTGGGGTTGGTGTCTGATGGTGTAAGGTTAGTCATAAAACTCTCAATGGGCTCCAGATACTCCAAGCTAATTTAACAGTTGCAGTCTATCTGGTTGGGTTGTCTTCACTTGGTTAGCGGGGTGGTTGCTTTAACTACTAGGGTATCAGAGGGTAATGCGCTTGTTCAATACAGGTGATATAACACCATGTAATAATATAGTGAATATCTCACAGTCAAGTACTTAAGAATAACATTGTGAAAATATCTAGCATGGAATAAATAAATATATTATATTATATATATAATACTTATAGCACGAGTCAGAGTACAATATGGGAAAATATTTTACGAGCACGCAAAATATTTTCACGAGCCAAAGGCGAGTGAAAATGTGGCGTGAGAGTAAAATATCATTCCCATATTGTACGACGAGTGTGATAAGTGATTTATTGCTGCCTTGATATTTTTTCTCAACCGGTTACAATTCAATTTTCATTGATTTTACTCGCTACGCGCATGCGTAGTGTACCGTACAATATAAACCGTACAATATGGGAGAATACAGAACGCTCGCGTGATGCGGAAATATTCAAGTAAAAATATCAAAGCTGCAATAAATATATATATATATATATTATAATGGAAATATGGAAGATGATTTGAAATAGTGTGGCCCATATGGCACTTGATAAAACACACTCATTTACTACATTCAGTCTTGATCATCACAAGTTAGTAAATAAGTGATAACAATGGATAAATTTTATTTACCAGCAGTAGTTTATTTAAAGTAAAATATGCACTACAAATAAGTCAAAGTTATAACAGTAAAAAAAGCAAAAAAGGTTCTTACCTAATAGCCCAACTTCTGCTTCACAACCAGTTGTATTATTATAATTAATGTCCTCCTTGAACTCCCCCACAAGATATAATGAAAGCATGTCAATCACTATTCAGACCCTTGTCATATTCTTAGTAACCATGGGAAAACATGAACAGATTTTACTATTAACAGATTCTGTCACTTCAAAAATCAGTAATACAAGAATCTGTTAATAGTAAAATCTGTTCATGTTTTCCCATGGAAATTGATTGTTTTCATTGATTGTGTATGAGCATTACAGTAAGATATAACATATAGATGACAAACAATGACTAAGAATAAGATAGCATGTACTCACCAGTTACTAGGTCAAATATTTGGATATCTATTGTAGGACCGTTAGCACTCATACCTCCATGTACTATCAATTTGTTGTCGTAGTCTATCATACCACATCCAGACTTTGCACCAGGACTACCATTGTTTACTCGGGGAGACATCTCCTCCCATGTCATAGAGATTAGGTCCAGCCGATACAATGATCCAGTTCTCTGTCCGCTCTGATCAAAACCACCATAAAAGTAAAGACAGTGATCTATCTTGGCACATCCTCCATCAAAAAGTCCAGGTGGATGGCGACCTTGTAAGTGGTGTTTGATCCATATTCCTGTAACAGAGTTGAATTCATGTAAGTAGTCGAAGTCATCCACTGGCAAATATTTGTGACTCTCTGAGATATATCTCTGTCCACCCCATAGATATACAGAAGAATTTCTTTTCACAGAGAAGGATAATTCCCTTGGACTAGGTTGAAATAAGGGCATACTTGATGTTTCTGATTAATACAAATGTAACAAGTAATATTAAACCAAATTAAATTAAAATAGTAGCTGCAGTAGTAGTAGTAATGCTAATAGTAATAATAATAGTAACAACAGTAATAATCACTATATGTAAAGCTAATGAAGCCAACACTTTCCAGGCAAGACACACTGGGATGTATTGAAATGTCTATAGACAATCCATGGCAGTCCTGAATCTCCTTAACATGATCAGGTAACATCAATCAGTCAGATAAGTGTCATTAAAAATATAGTTAGTGTCACCATACGAATAGAATGGTCCAAATACAATATACTACCAGTTAGTCTGTGTCATAAATGTAGTAGGTTTGGTTCCAGGATTCCAGAATGAAAGCTAAATTTTTGCAAGCCTAAAAGTTTAAAGCAGTCACCTTTTTTCTTCTCCACTCTAGAATCATCATATCTCAGTAACAATAGCAATTCATTAGTATAGTCTCAGCTTCAGTTAATTTCTATATGATTAATGCAGGCTCCAAAGTTCAGACCAAAAAAAACCTGTCACACACAAAAAATGCAACAATAAGCTACTTCGCAGGAGTTCAAACGGTCTTAATTTAATACGACCATTAGCTAGTAGTACACTACAAATCCCGCTAGCACTCAATAAAGGAGGAAGAAAAATTCAAATTTCGCTCACCTTACGCGTGTTAAATCAGCGAGTGTGTTCGATTGTACTAAGGAATCAGACCGTCTCAATGAGATGGACAAAAAAGTGGGAGGTGACCGACAGTGGTAAGTTTGATTATATTGCGCATGTGCGTGCGTGCATGCGCCAGAAAAGGGGGTGGACCTCGATTGTTGTCTCTACCGCCTGACCACGCCCTACTTCGAACCACACCCATTAAAAATGATACTGACTTAGAACACAAAATTATTCTCATTGCGTACTTTCAAGGGATTCTGCCGTGGCAAAGAAAATAAGTTTCCTTTATTCTTGTCAGTTAGCATTCCAGAGCAAATTCTCAATAATAGTAGAGCTCATAAACTGCCCATTCAAGAATGATACTGACTTGTGCGCTGGGATAAACAGAAACATGAGTGAGCAACATTTAGTCTCTGATGTGAAGTCATCAGTGAAGTTTTATTAGTGCTGCCAAGGCTGGTAGTCAGGACAATTAAGGTTGGTTTCTAACCAGGTGTGACTGAGACTCACTTCTATCAAACCTTTATAATAGTCTGATAGTGCTAAACTTCCTCATTAGAAACCATGATAGTATAAAAACTGTTGTCACATTTTTGTGTAATTTAATATAGCTGCCTTCTTGTTTTAACAAGTATAGCTAACTATATTTAATTGTGCAATATCACTTAGTCATGATGCGTATTGTCTTAATTTGGACATCATAATTCTTACTTGTAAATATGTAAACAATTAAACACCAATAACTGTAAGTTAGTAAGATATTTAACATAATATGCACTTATTTATAGAGCTCATAATACTAGTTAAGATATGAATATCAGGCATCATTTTACGACTTCTACGTATACTGTAATGCATTTTGTTTTCAACATGAACCTCATAATAATATTTTCAGTGTATGATTCTTGCACCTGTAACAATTTCATTTATTAGTTATTCTTCGATATAATATAGTATACTACTATAAGTTCTATACTCAATGTTTATATTTACCATCACCAAGTCAAGTAAACCTGTGCTGAAAAATTTGATTGACATTTAAAAGCCTCCTCAAGCAGGTAGCTACTTAGCTATTGGAGATTTGTTTAGATTATAATTATTATTTTAATAAAATAGTATGTCCATTCTTTAAGTAGTAGGATAAAATCTATTGCAGCTGTTATGTTTAGCCAATGCTCCAATATTTCTACAATATAGCTTTGACAGTCAGTGATGGATCAAAATATTAGCAGCTTTTTGGAGATATTAAGCTTATATATCTGATACAGTATTTAAGAATTTTAAACACAACTGGGGTCATACTAAGTGTAATTGTTACAATAAATATATATTAACAGCATCTACAGCATAACGATAAGTTAAATTGGAAATAAATAATGTAGCCAAGTGTATATATCTTAAAAATGTGTACAGTTTGCTTCAACTATAATTATGTGCATAATTTTTAGCCTTGGCCTGTACCACCTTAAATTCCCCCTTTCCTTGCTGCTGCAGATGGAGGTCTGCATCTTGCTCAAGTTTAATAACTCTGTTTGTGATTTGTGACAATTTGAGGGGTATCTGCTCCATTCTTTTATCAAGCTGCTCCATTCTTTCTTCTAACTGCTCCCGTAGTAGTTCTAATTCCTTCTGCAGCCCATTGTTATAGCTCTTGTGCTCATAGTTCAGAGGCTCGCACTGATTGCTGATTCGTCTTCGTTTCTGTTGTGGTTTCAACTCAAAAAGTGGCAGCTCATGCTTTGGTGAACACGTTTCAGATTTTTCATGACATTCAGAGTTCTGAACGTCCAGTCTTAACTCTGACGGTGACACGTCTTGTGCTGAATGGTTTTGATGTTCACCGTAAATACTTTTTAAATCATCTTCATTTTCACCTATTTTTTCTTCTTCGCAAATATTTTCATCTATATGTACATATATTTATATTTAATAATGACAGTAAATATAAAGCATAAACAATAATATATTATAAATATATATATAGTATAAGTGATAATTAGAAGAAAGTAGATATAAGATTCTTATAAAATACTTCATGGATTTTCACATTACATTATTTGGCCTTGGTGTCAGTTATGTAAGTAGAAGAAGAAACATTAAGTCAAGAGCAACTACAGCTAAACAGGGTTCGGCTTAAAAATTCAACTTAATAATTTTAATGACTTGCATTATGTTTAAAAATCTTGCTATTCACTAAATAAACATACAAATAATACCTCCTGCATTTGTGATGGTAGTAGATTCATATAAAATTGTATCGTCAGATTTCAGCCATCTTATGTTGTATTCTGTAAATGTTTCATGTAAATTTAATACTGTCGTGCTGAACTCAGAAAATAGAATGTCATGCATTAACCACGACACGCATATACATCCTCCAGTAATAGTTTTAACATACATTACAGTGGCATAGTGTGACAATAGTGGTACATTCTTTTGAAAACATCTGGTCAGAACTGCTTTCCGAAATTCATCTAATGTTGCCAATTTACAATTGTTTAGATCATGTTTTACTACAATAGTTACATAATTATGCATGTCGCAATTGATATACCCATTCCAACATTTCATGAATGGAATAACATTAGTATTAGCTTTGAATAATTCCATTTTATCAGCATAGTCCTTCATTCTGGTTTGCAAAGCTTCATTTCCTAATATTTTTACCAAGTACTGAACCAAATCATAATCCAGAAAATTCCAGAGATAGGAGTGCATGGCTTTAAGCAAATCTTTCATTCCTTCTTCTGGTTGTATTTTCTCAAATAATTTTTTCCACAATGGAGTGATTGAAACTGCTAGATAGCTAGGTAATATGTCCAAATGAAGCTTAAGGTTTGCTGAATCCACATTATTTTCAACCAAATGCTTCAAAAAATCAAATATTATCATAGTAAATTCATCATCAAGGGAGTGGATTGTCTCAGAAAGATCTTCATCTTCTAATATATAACATTCAAAATATAATCACACAATGGCATAAGTATTAGAAATGTCACTAGTGCACTTTAATTAAAGTGTGTTAAATGTCACAAGTGCACTTTCATTAAAGTGGCCATAACTAAGAAAGAAAATATTTTTTGTACTAGAAAACTGCATAGTGAGACATGCAACTATATTTTAATATCTGCCACTTAATTAAGATATTTATGTACTACAGCTTTGGTCTTCCTATTGTTCTGTAGTATTCTTTTGTCAGTGAATAACAAGTTATTAATTCATTTTGATACTGCATTATAGTTACTTGGTGGTGTGCTCGAGACTGTGGCTTCTTTGGTGTTGCTACAACTGTAAAAAGCAAAGTGATTGGATTAAAAATTGAACTAACATTTTTACCATAAAAAATTAAGCAGGTCTTTAGTATAACAATTGTACAAGTATAATAATTCACATAATATAATTAGAGTATACACAAATACAGATGTATGTATATGTATAATAATTTGTTGTTTTCTTCTTCAGAAGTATTATCAGTTAATTCGCAGGTTATACCTACATTATTGTGTATCCATTGCATATCTATAGAAATTGGCAGTATTAACTGTTTATTATGTTAAAATGGAGGAGGACCTTTGCAAGAAGTCAAAGTATCAAGTTAAATTTAAACTCTACAAATACAGTGGACAACATGCATTTTCATTGATCCTTAATAAACATTGCTAAACATTAAAGTTAATTATATGCACTTATTTAAAGTGATTTGCTATGAAGAAGATAAGAGGAAATTGAATAGCTTACAATAACCAAGTTTGATCATTCAAAACTAGAATAGACTGTTCTCAATAATAGTGGTCAAGGAAGAAGCAAAAATTACATTGTATTGTTGTTAAAGTATTTTATTATGCTTGCTGCAGTCTCTTACTCAATCATTCACAATTCATGTGGCATCAGAACACTTGATAAGCGCCATTCATTTAAAGTAAAATGAGGAATTAAAAAATTGTGAGTGCTTTTCTAGCTCAGTGGTTTAAAAATCCCCAGTCACAACTGTGTATTTTTTCTTATTTTATCTTTGCTTTGCTTTAGGCCTCTTAATTAAAAAAAAAAACGCACTACAAGATCAGCTAACTTACCATTATCAAGCTGAGTGAAGTTGTTGTTGAAAGAACTAATAGTAGCACTCAGGGCCTCCTTCAAGAGTATACTATTTGTTGATGTTTGCAAATCATTTAATAACATAACAAGTCCATTCCAAGTAGCAAGATATCGTGAACGTATAGCAACTTCGTCACTCAGCCAATATTCAAAGACTTCTACTATACATCTTTGTGGATCAGTGATACGCTGTGCAATTTGCTTTCTTTTGGAGGTATTGATGCCTATGATATCAGACACTTTTTCCCAACAACCAGCCAGTGCATCACATAACCTCAATTCTTGATTGTGACCATCCTCCTTTTTCCATTGGATTAATGTAAGATACTTTGTAGCTATTCGTTCATCACCTGTTATAATTCCAGTCAATGTAATACCAAACATTATAGGAGTGAAATCCCTTTACTCTCATTATGAAAAAAAATTGTACAACAATGTTTTCACCTCATAACATCAATTTGATTAGTAACCACAGATTATTTACTCGTTTTCTAACAAGCTAGCTATTACAAAATGAACTGTCATTCAGTTCCACTGTGCCTATCCACTTTATCTTCCCACAACACCCTTGCATAAATGTCGCACTACTCTCAGGTTGGTTTTATATAATGGCCAACCTTATATATTCTGTAAGTTCAGTTCAGATATTATCAGATATATCTCTCAGTAGTTTAAGCCTCTTCCCAGCTAAAAATTAAGCATTCTATATAGCTTGGGTCAGGTTTGAGAGAGGCTCAGTTAAAATGGTACATTCTGAACTCAGGCAGCAGCATTACTTTATAGCCTCAATGTGTCGCATAGTATAGTAAAAATAGCTGTCTTTTCATTATGTCATTACAGTACCAGTATTAATAGTAGCTGCAAACTGAATTGGGGTGACTATTACATTTCTATTGGTACAGTTGAATGTATAATTGTACTAACCAAAATAATTTATTAGTTAATAAGTTACCTTTGTCATTTGATGTAGCCATGTATGCTTTGCTGTTGATTCTTACTGGTATTGTTTATTTGTTTGGTCATGTGATGCCAGTAGAGTGTCAACAGTATTCACAGGTCAATGCAGCATCATCAATATTCAATAAATACTTCAATTGAATTCACTGCAGTGGACTTAGCAGACTATATTACATACTTTATTATTGTACCACAGATAAACCAATAATTTTATATATTATAATATTGTACAGACTATAGTTAGGTATATGGTAGTATGAGTAAAACATACAGGTCATATTATTGGGTAGGCAAAGAATGCTAACATTATTCCAAGTTGTTAAAGATATTACCTGGGTGAGGCGTTTTGACCACAAAAGGTGCAATTAATTCTCTCGTTGAGCCTATAGAAGTCATTTTGCTTTCATTTTTGGTAGCTCTACTTTTGTCTATTAAAATATAATTTAACTATTAAAATATAATTTAACTATTAATGTGTGAGAAAACTAAAAGGAACATTTTCTGCTACATTGAAAAAGATGCTTGTGAAAGTTCAGCATCTTCAAGCAAGTGGCAAAGGCCACTTCAAGTACACTCATACAGAGCAGATATTTCCTTTCAGTTTTCCATCCAATTGCCTTGACTCTTCTAATACACTTTACTGGGTCACCTTAACATTTTTCTCTAATGGAAGCTTTTGTGTATGTGTAAATCGTCAAAAGATCACATGCTTTTTCCCAGTCACCTGACATTATTGTAAAAGTGCCAACTTCTTAAATTCTCCATCATAATCTTTCCATTTGATCAAGTGCAATAAATAAGGGGCTAACATTTTGTTGAGCTACATAAAAAAATATCAAACTATGACAAAAAAAAAGTATAAAAATTCTCTTTGCTAATGATGTGTACATTTGTATAATATGACCATATGATGCCAATCTTTTTCAAGTTTAGAAGCCATCTCTGTTTGCAAGCATAATAAGCAAGTAGTTTGGTTATTGTTTTCTGTCACATGATGCTATAAATGAATTATTATGAATTAAGTTGTGGTCGTGTGGGATTAAAATTCAGTGTATTGATCACATTCATGTAGATGAATATATTATGTCATACATTTTCCTTGATATTTATTATTTGCAACAAATCTAATTAGCAACTTTTAGTAATAATTTTCCAAACATGACTTTACCAAGATCTGTAGCATGTCAACTAGTACATTATTAGCCAGAATAATGCAGTTGTATTTATGTGTATGTACCACAACAATACAATTATTATGTATATGAGTATGAAATTATCTGATATACAAAAGTCAAATCACAGTAATCACATGACTAATAAATATTGGACATATCTGTAATCATCATTTCCTTCAAAACAATATACCCAGACTTTCCTCCTATGATATAAACCTCATTAATTTGATATCTGAATACAGGTACAGCTCCATAATTGATGCGGTAGTTCCCCTATCTTGATCCAAGCATTAGTGTCAGCATTATAACGTCTAATAGTAGACACTGGCTCACTACTCACCATATCTACACCCCAACTGCCACTAGAGACCCTCCAACAGTAAGTGGACTAGAATACCTGCAATTAACTGAAGGCAGTTTACTCCATTTCCAAAATATGTTGAAGTTGTATGAGTTGGAATAAGTAACAACTTCCTCTAGGGACACATAGTAGATGTCAGGACACCAGCCATAGTTTTCATGGCGACCTACCATGAGAGACCATGTGTCTCCTGCGGTAGTGGACACAATATTACGCCATGGCATCGGAGTGGGTGGTCCAGCAGACCACTGCATGTTAGTAACGTCTAGTACTTCAACGCTATCCATTAAGCGGAAGTCATTGTAACCGCCAGCCACTACAATATAATGTTTATGAGATGTAGCTGAAGGATCATAGCGCTTTCTCGACATTGGAGGGAAAGGGCGTGTCCACTGGTTGCTGTCTGGCTGCCACTCACCTAACTCATTGCTATGAGAGAAACCAATAATGTTGCCTCCAACCAAAACTAGTTTATTATTCATGGCAGTCATGGCAAATTCTTTGGTACGATATCGAGGTAGAGTATGCCACTGACGAGACTTTGTGTTGTAAGCCATCACTACATTCTCACTCGTAATATTTTGAGTCATACCTCCACCGACGTACAATATGTCATTAATCCTTAAAGACTGGATAAGATCCTCCATACCTAATGGCATGTCAGGACAGTGCCTCCAATTAATCTGAAATCCTGCATTATAAATAATAAGTTTTAGTATGATGGATTATGTTAGACTCTGAAACATTGAGATAAACCCAAAAAATTATGATCATGTCATCACAGAGAAATACACATGCTGTGCATTATAGACATGATAAATCTTTTCCTCAGTGAATGAAAAACACAAGTGCAGTGTAACTGTTTATTATTCTAAAAATATTCAGTATGTACTGAAAATAATTCATGTCAAGTACACATGAGAAATTATGACAAAGTGTTATTTTATAGATTTACTCAATATAAGAATTTGACATAATTAATTCAGTCCATACAGAACTACTTAAAAGCCACATCAATAGTTAAATTATTAATATGTGATTCCACTGCACAACACCTGGTGATCTAATTGCTCTGAAATTGGAACTTTTGAAGAAGATTTTTCTACAGATCTTTTTGCTGCTCATTAGACTGACTCTCTTCATTCATTTTATGGCTTGTTGTGTTTTCCTCTGCTTTTAAATTAAGAGTTGCTAGCATATCTTTAAGCTTAACATTTGCCTTTTCTTCGGTCAGCAAATCAAAAGGATGGTCATTTCCCTTTGGGTTCCTTTCAAGCTTTTTTTCTTGCTCCTTTGGGTCTCGTTGCTGTTGATGTGACTGTTTGCCTTGGGTTTCTTCACTTTGAATACTTTTTGTAGATTATTTGCTTTCTTCCACTTTGAAAGTAAAGTAAAATATATGTTGATAATTTATACAGTTAGAGAACAAATAGGAGTGGACCGACTAAATAATGGCAGTAAAGTACTACCTATGTCATTGAACTTCTATATGAGCTAATGCATAAACCAATTTAACATAATGATTGTATGAATGGCATTATGTTGTTGTAGCTATTTATAAAATAATATTGCTTGCTATAGATCATTGGCTCTGACTGATTTTAACAGCACACACACACACACACACATTGCTACGTATACACACATTTTTATTATTATAAATTCATTATTAAATACTAATTTATCAAATTGTTAATATAAAAAATACATATTCAACATTGTCTAGCTTTCTTCACAAAGTGACTGTTTCACAAAATTGGAATGATGATTTTCCCCTTGATGTCTCTACTTTCTCGATAATAATAAGAATAAATCATGATCAGTTCAGTTTACTGCAGCACCGACTTAGTCACATTATCAGAACTAAGAAGCAGCTAACTCGTTTATTGATATAAAAGCTAAGTTAGCCATATAGCTAGCTAGGAGTCACATTAAAGTTGAGAGTAGAAATATCTCTGTAATAGTAATCGCAACACTTAGCTAAAGTATTCTTCACCTACTGGATCATTTGCATCTGCAGTGCCATCAGCTAGTAGCTAATAGTTGGAAATACGTTGATTTCTCTATAGACCCTTTCAGTGGGTGTGGTCGGTGATGTAATCGTAGATTCTCGCCCACGCGGTAGCCATATTGGTGGACAGGGAATTTCCAGGATGGTGCTTTGTGCTATATGGCTTCATGTGGAAATAGAAGTACAAGAGACAAGAGCAAGTCCTACTTTAGGCTGCCCAAGGTTGTCACCCATCAAGGAGATAAAACATTCGAGCTAAGTAAGAGAAGGAGGGATGAATGGCTGGCTAGGATAAGAAGAGAAGACATTACACCGAAGCAGCATCCAGACATTTGTGTGTGTTCAGATCATTTTATTGGTGGACCTGCTGCTAAGCTCTATGATGTGGACAACACTGACTGGGCTCCTTCATTGAACTTGGGTTACAGTAGCTGCCATTCCACCAGCATTAGCATAGAAAGGTACAAGAGGATTTCTAAGAGAAATAGTAGGAAGAGATCTCGAGTTGATGATGGAGCAGATATTATAGTTAATAGAAGTGAGGTAGTTGATGATAATGAAGGCGATACTACAGTATCTATTGCGGATAATGAAGTTGAAGGAGAAGGAGAAAAAGAAATAAGTGAGAGTGATGATTTGGATAATGTTGTACAAACAGATTTAACATCTACATGTATCAGCAAGTTGGAGGAGAATATAGTCTCACTGGACAGCAAAAATAAATCCATATCAACAGAAGCAGAGAAAGCACATGAAAAGATGGTTAGGGAGAATAAAGAGCGAGAGAATTTTTTAAAGAAAGAAGTAGCAAGGTTGAAGAAGGAAGTAGACAATTTGGTGTATATTGAGGAACGTTTTAAAGATAACGATGAGAAAATTGTATTTTTTACAGGTTTGAGCACCTGGGAACTGTTTCATGTCTTGTTCCAGCTTATCAAACTTAAGCTGAAACAGTATTCTGTGTTAACTCCCTTTCAGCAGCTTATGATAACTATGATGAGACTTCGACTTGGTCTCAGTGGTCAGGACCTTGCCTATCGTTTTAGGGTCAGTAGTGCCACCATTCGTCGAACCTTTGCACATGTGATTGATGTTCTGTACTAACAGGGATGCTCTGAAGAAGACAATGCCTATGGAGTTTCGAAAATACTTTCCAAATAGTGTAGTGATAATCAATTGTTGTGAGATCTTTCTGGAACGTCCAACTAATTTATTAGCTAGAGCTCAACATTTTCCCAATACAAACATCACAACACAATCAAGTATCTTATTGGAATCACCCCCAAGGGACAGTGGTTTCATTTCTGAGGGATGGGGTGGAAAAACCAGTGATAAATAACTAACTGAACACTGCTCATTCTTGACTTACTTGGTTCCTGGGGACATGGTTCTTGCAGATCGTGGATTTCATATATCTGATTCTGTCGGGACTTATTGTTCTACTCTGAAAATACCAGCATTCACCAAGGGGAAGAAACAGTTGACCAGTATTGAAGTGGAGCAGACTCGGCAAATTGCCAATGTTCAAATACATGTTGAGCGTGTGGTCGGCAATGTTAGACAAAAGTACTCCATCCTCAGTTCTACTCAGCCTATAGATTTTGTCTACTCAAATGATGAGGTTGTGACACTGGACAAAATTATGTGTGTTGCATGTGCATTGGTCAATATGTGTGATTCAGTTGTACCTTTTGACTAATAATTATCTATTGTTGCAAATAATATCAACTAAATTTGTTATAACAAAAATACAATTATTTTTTACTCTTTTTCCCCTTATTCTTAAATTGTGATAATTTTCGACAGTCTGGGCAGTACCAATGATTTGTACTTGGGAAGTTCTTAAGCTTCAAACATTTGAGGTGAAACCATTCTCGTTCACAAGCTTGGTTGTCACATCCCACCATGTTATCTCCATCAGACACCCGACAGTAACAATAGAGTATTGCTATGGGTTCACTGCTGCTGTCACCTTCGCCGTCAGTTACATCTTCCAATGATACACTGCAACAACGATCCTGGTCTGTTATACTCATCTGTCCTGGAATATAATTTTTCCAACAATTCTGGTAGGACAGACATGGAGAAAAAATCCTTTACACGGGCGACCTGTTCAAGCCAAAACTGTTCATCTGAAAAAATTCTTTCGATGTGGATGTCACGTTCAGTCCACAACACAAAATCACGGTACTGCCTCCTGGTGCAAAACAATTGGCACTGAACTAATAAAGTGTTAACATCAGTCATTACATTTTCCATTGTGGGGTCTAATTACAGCATATGACTTACTTGATAATAATATGAATGGTCACGTTTCAAGCGATACACTTCATTGCTACTACTATCACATTTTTCCAAGCAAAAAGAAGTATCTTCCACAGCCTCTGTTGGTTCGACAAGCACTCTTACAACGAGAAGCTTAATTCTTCCAGCACACATCTGAAACCATAAACGAAAATTTACTTGTTGTTTTGTTTTACTTTCCACCTCCATAGCCTGTTGCTCAGTGACAGTGAATTGATAGTCACTAGCAATAGCCAAGAGTTCAGAGTAGTTCAAATTCAGATTCGGATTTGAAAATCTGAGACAAACACACAGGAAATTACTATCCAGTGACTTTGGGACATACTGAGATGAGTATGGCTCTACCAGTGACAATATAGCTGGTTTGGACTTGCTCGCTGCTAGTATACTAAGGAATGCCATTGTCGCATCATGACTAGGTGTTTTCTCACGAAATGGTGTTGGTGACTTTGACGTCCGAGGTGTAGTTGATGGTGTCACACTTGTAGATCTTGCTGTGGCAGATGAGGTTGTGCTACAGGACATAAACAGAACAGGTGAGGCAGTCATTGAAGATGCTGGAGGAGATGATGATGATCGAATAGTTGCTAGAAATGGTGCTGAAGTTGATGAAGGAGATGGTCTGAAGTCCAACGATGAAAGTTTGGTAGCACTACGCTTCTTGCCTACGAAGTTTATGTCTTTCACAGGTGCATACTGAACTTCCTACCATTGGGCATGACCCATATGCTTTCTTCTGGGTTACAATCATGGAGTCTCGAATACGGACTCCACTCTCAATAGCAAACAACAGTGATGCTACATGAGAGCAAGTCTCACCTACCTAACAGCTAGCTAAAGCCCCTCTAGATTATAGTACAGAGATAGCTACACTGTCTAACTGTATGTTGCCCCAAGTTAAGACAATCAGTACAATCAAACTAACTAATAATCAAATAGCGATGAGTATATCAGTACAGAAAGTCAGAGTTGCAAGTTGCAAAAACTAAGAAAAGTGAGTAGACAGAGAGTGTGAGAGAGAATTCAGACTATATTCCAGAGCAGAGAAGACAGAGTGATTAGAGTGATAATTGTTGTGAAAAGGGGAGTTAATTGTAGTGTACACAGAGTTCATGAGTGAATGAAGTGCAAATAGGGTTCAAGCCTAATTAGGTTAGTGGCTGTTTGTGGCTCCAACACTCTGTCTCTTTGCTCCGTCCCCATCAAAGTCCATCGGATGTCAGTTGCTCATACGCCTCCTGCTAGGGGTGGGGTTATCTAACTCGATAGCAGCCGTCCGAGATGGAGACATGTCCAGATGCTCCTGACTCCGCCCACCCCCGGCTGACGAACCCTCTTCCCAAGACTTGTGCGGACTCAGGATACTCATGGCAGGACGAGAGCCAGACAAGGTGCGACCAAAATTACGACTTCCTGTAAACAAGGAAATGATATTTATACAATATGATTGTGTTCTTTATATTAAACACGATTAGCAGAGAATAATTATGTACAATATGTATAGTTCATTCACGATCATACATGTAATTATGGAACTACATGTAATAGGTATTGATTATGCTGTAATTGTAGGAGCTTATTCCCAATGCCTGAAAGATTAGGGAAGGAGGGGAGAGATAAGGCTCCTATAGTCAATTTGTCTTGAAGTTATAATTCCAATAGTTTATTTATTGCGTCTTAGGGAGACAGTAACAGCAAACTAGTATTGTTTCCAGACACTACACAAACTCCACAATAAAAATTTAATTGAATTAAACTCGCATACACACAACGTAATGTTACCAAAACAATCACACTTACACATCAAAATATACTTTCATATTAACAAAAAAAACAAAAAAAACAAAAACAAAAAAAAACAACAAAAAAAAACAAAAAAAAAACAAACAACAAAAGCAACAACAGAGAATATACCATGTAGTTGTTGTGGAACAGTCACACTTACACATAAACAAAATCTCACATAAAAAAAAAACATAGTTACTCGTTAGCTAACAAACAGAGAGCAGTAGCATGCAGTGGTTGTAAATAACCCCACTTACATATAAACATAAACCTTGCATAAATAAACATACTTACTTGCTAACTAGAGAAAAGCATAGAGCATACCATGTACACGGTTGTGAAATATCCCCACTTACACATAAACAAAAAAAACTCACATAAAAATATACTCAACATTCCAAAACTACAACAGAGAACATACCGTGAAGTGGTTGAGGCGACTCTCCTCCCATCTTGGAGGAGAGAGAGGCAGATGGAATGGGGTCTATAGGAATGGTATCACTCTGTAACTGGATGGACTTCTCTGGTCCTCTGGATCGCCGGAACTCATTAAACACCTCAAAACAGTCACGGCAAGTTCGAAGGTTGCCCTGAGCAACAACATTAGGGGAAATTCTATAATGTGTGTACATATGAACACTAGTACAAATGCTTTGCTTTTTTACCTGCCATACAGTGCAATACGTTTACAAGCTTTTATACATGTACAAAGAAGCATTACAGTATGCAAGGGTTGAATGTTTGCATGGTTTATATATAGCACAATCACTATCACTACATGAAATAAAAATATATGTATACTTCTACCTGCAAGTTCACTGCCACACAGCGGCACTTGATGTACAATCTTTGGAACAAAATAACGTAAGGTATACGTATACGAATCTTACATTGTTATCCTTTGTTATCCTCTACAATTTGGTTTAGTTAGATCAGTCCGCTTTTTCTCACTTACTTTTAAAAGTATTCATTACACAAACTTACAACGTAGTCATTTGATTATGCTTTACCAACTAGACTCAACTAATGAATTACCCATGAACATACACTGTCGTTCTCACACCTTTGTAGTAATAATAATAATAATAATGATTCAAAAATTTCAGCTCGGTGAAGTGTCCTTAGTGACTTTGAAAATGATTTAATTAAAAAACAACACCTCTCACTCATGCATAGTCTATTTAATGCTCACTCATGAAAATTTGCCAACCAAAGTTTCGTTTATCACACCTCTTCTCCTTCCGAACACACACACAAACATACATAGACATGGAATCTCACCCTGACATAGAGTTTCTCCCTAAACGTCACGTAACAATTCGTGAATCAATCCACATTTTCCAATGCTCGTGCAAATGGATTACACAAAATGCCATGCCCCCATTCTCCTCACCTGTAGTCCGGATCTGAGTTCCTCTCTAGGTATAGTCATGGAGCAGCAGGCGTGGCAGAAGATGCGACCACAGATGCGGCAATGATGGCGACGAATGAACACACCAAACTTGACACTGCAGTTGGAGCACTCCTTGCAGGCCTTGTCCGGCATCCAGTACTTCCTCAGGTCCGTGTTGGTGTCCTGCACGAGTAGAGAAGGAAGAATAACAGAAACAAACCAGTGGATGTATGTGCTATTGGATTATAAATAGCTCTTCAGAAAAGGTAAAAAGCCTTTTCCCCCGCAAAAAATAAATAAATAAATAAATAGAAATAAATAAAAAAGAGAATTGTTTTCCTTTTCCCCCCTAAAATAATATATCCTTGCCTGGATAATAGACACTGTAAATCCAGGCATGGCTTTTTCAAGAGCAAGAGTAAGTGAGTACTTGTACCCTGGCTTCCTGCTATCTAGGAAGTCATCTTTTGGAAGTAAACACTTGGAAGTCAACCTTCTCCTACAAACTATTTAGGCCTTGCTTCAAATGCTGTTTGTAAGACAAGTTAAGAGGTCTACCAGTACAGTCTAACAGACGCTGACGACAGAGACATTGGACATCACATGGTCACAGTACTCAACTAAGCATGCTCACAAAATGGAGGGACAATGATGATGCAAGACTGAGTGATAATAGACTGAAGTGTGAATACATGTAGTGACAATTGATACTTAAAAGAGTTGATGAAAAGTTTATTGTTGTGAACTAGTTCTTACACAGTGCACACAGTAGGTCAGTGAATGGGTGTGGTTTGTAGGTGTGGCAATGACTTGTACTCCTAACTGTAATGCTATCAGACTGTACTTTTTGCACTACACCTAACATGTAAAGTTCAAGACTTTAGCCAGCACAAATTTTGCCTTCCCAAGTTCCTTTTCAGAAATCAGCTTTATACCTATATACATCACTCGAACCTCTCTTATCCGTTCTTCTAAGTTACAGATACATCTGTCTACTGGACACCAATGACTGACGGTTAATAAGCTACCAATACAAAAAATCAATGAATAAAATTTGTAAATTTTTTTTACGTGTTACATACTTTGAGAATTTGATTGCGGTGTTGAAGAGATAATTTCCGACGGTGCGACTAACAGTCAGAGTTATGTATGCCTGACTGATACAAGGAAATATCACTCGCCACACAGAGAAGGTGGAACTAGAATGTTTGACGTGGTAATCCATCACCCCAAACACCAAGTTTTTTTATAAAGTTTTTTGTAAACGGTGTCAGCCGTTTAGTCAAAATGGTACGGAACACAATGGTAAAAACGATGGTAAAAAGACTACCGTTTTACGGCCGTATTACGAAACGGAATTTGGAACTTAATTTTTTCCTACTGTAGTTGTCCTTAACCCTTTATGCTTGGCTGATTATACTACCACTGGAAGTATAGTTACCAATTGCAGTTACTTCCAACTTCAACCACAAAATTGTGCGAATCAGTTCACTGATGATCCTTTCCGTCTTCTATAGCCTCTTGCAAATTTATACACGCCACCTAGGCTCGCCAAGTCAAGACCAGCTGGAATGTTTGTTATGGCACTGCACGGCACAGCAAGGAAGCCCCTCCTCCACAAACAGCACTTTTGAACCAAGTTTATTGGGAAAAAAATGTACAGGTGGATCAATACAGTCAATTTGATTAGGCATGCGAATTTATGCCCTTCATTTAAACATAAATATCTAAATCATTTATATAGCTACAACTTTAATAAATTTCGTAACCTAAATATAATATAGGGTCCCTCACCATCAGTAGCACTGGAACCACCCTTGTTACAATATTTGAATATCTCCTATAAATGTAAATCTTTTTTTTCCCTCTCTAATGCATACCTTATGTTGGTAAAGAGAAGTGTACACACCCTTTTTAAACAAGTCCATTCTTGAAAGAATATAAAATTCTGACTACATATTATGTCATGGATTTTTACATGTTATGGTGTACAGGCCCTAGCCCCCTCCGCCTTCCCCCATCCCTGTTGGATAAGTTATTGAACAATATTTACCTGAATGTTGATCTCTATCATACATATATTCTACCAAATGGGACTGACAGGTCAGAAGTGGGTGTGGTGTGGGTGCGATTTGTTTCTGAAAGAATTCACCCTAAATGTAGTTTTACGGGTCTGCTGAACTGTAAGACAGTAGCCATCTCAAATAGCATAAACAGAGAAAAAATAAGTTGCACGCTTAGCCCATTGATTGTGTAACGCAGAGTGCTTGTGAGTTAAGTAAGTTTCAATAGCGGAGTCAATCTGTGACTGCAAAAATTTTACTTCATGAAAATTAATGACAGATACTTGCCTTTTATAACAGACAAAACCCACAAGAATTTCCATCTTGAGACAGTCGAAAACAAATTGTGCAAGTACAACCACATGTAATTACCAAATATCTGGTGTAGTCGAGGTTGTTGCAAAATGCTCAACTTTCTGCTCAAACACACACACACACATTGATCTGACAATTAGGATAGCATCTGGTAGAAGGTCTTGAAGTTACTACTTGTGGGACATAAACAACTTTATCTAAAATCACTATGCTAACCTTCTCTGACATCAAAATGGACTAAATGATAGCAAGCTACGTATATATATAACAATCTGTCTATCCTACTTCTTGACACCACTAGTCTAGCTCCAGAATGATGAGCACAACACACTTACAAGTTGTCTCACTGGCAATTGAAGAACTGAATTAAATCACTTCCATAGGAGAAAAAAAGTTATTTATCTGCTTCATCAGCTGTTCTGAAATCCCATATATAGTAATACACTCAGCTACTCACACACACACATACACACACAATGTCCTATTATATTATAAGATTGCTGCTGCTCTACCAAGTAACTCATTGGATATACTGGTAAAGGGTCGTCAATCATCACTAAACCTTGAGTTTTATCATGATAGTTTTTACACTTTTATCTGGACTGGTCTTACATACCCTCATCTCACTTACGCAGATCATGATTTTGAAAGTGACCCCCACTTGCAGAGCTCACACTATGGTGTTACAATTCCATCTTTTAAAGAAACAAACTACACAATGCGGACATACTACCTTTCATAGTTTGACATGCACACAAACACATGTTCAATAACTAAACACACTTACAGTATACTCTGACATAATGCTCAGAGCTATTGGAAACATTGATGCCTCTTTTGTTGCTATTTGAGCCATGAAGTTTGCAATGTCCAAGAACAAGTGGTTTAACCAGCTAGAAACAATGGCGACGAAAGGCGTCAATTTTAACACCTGTTTTGCCACCAACTCAAGATACCGTTTCCCCACCTTTACCTCAGACACTTTCATAAAAATGATACTTGTATCAGCTAATATTCACCCCTTCTACTTCTTACTAAAAAAACAGCCAAATATTTGATTGTTGCTAAAAAAAAGAAGTCAAATTCACAAATTAATGAGAATCAGCCAATCTAAACACACACCAAAAAATGCAATTCTCTTGCTGCCAATAGGCGGTCATGTGTACCTGGCAGAGCCAGGATGCCTGCGCACTAAGCAGGCACTGTGAGCCGTGCAAGCAAAGCTCCTGAAGCCGGGCTAGGAACTCGCAGGAGAACAGGCCTTTCCTCTCAGCAAGTGGTGTGGGCACCCGAAGTCCCACCTGGACCATTGCTGTTGCATGAGGAAAGGCCTTGAATTTGCATCCCAGCAAATGCCAGGTACCCAATCAAAGCTGGGTGGACTGGTGGGGCTGGTGGGAGGCAGATGAAAATCAGATGGAAAAATTGTCTGAGTTGGGCTTGAACTCAGGACCTCGGGCCCCGAGCCCAGGACACACATGTGTGCACACACACACACACACACACACACATAAAAACTGCCATTGACAACGAACAAGCCCAGCTCGGCTGGTTATAGAACCAGGAACCTGTCGCGAAAATAGATAGCTTGGATCCAATGTCAACCAAGACCACTCACCAAACAAGCTACCAATGCTGTGAGACATCACACCTAGGGATTCTACATCAACCCACCAACTCCATCATTCAGTCTCGCATTAGAGCTAAGTAGATAGTACTTGAGTCAGCCTATCTCAACACCAGAGTTCCATTAATTCAAACACACTATGTACTTGCACTAAGTATAGTTTTCGTAGATCACTTACAGAGGGATAGTCTGACTTGCTAGACTATACTATCACAGGGCAAAAAAACTTGAATTTCCTATTTAGGAAATTTCATGTTTGTGGGCCCCCAAAGGGCATGCAAGCCCACATTTGAAGGAGACAGAAGACATGAGAAGGAGAGAGAGACCAGGGAAGGAGAGGGAAGAAGATAAAGAGAGAGAACATGCATAGAAGAGATTCATTTTTGTAACTATTCAATGTTGTAGATGTTTGTGTGTGCGGATTGTTTACAGGTGTTTTGAGACTAACTTGTGTGTCACCTTATATGGTCATGTTGTGGAAGAACCATGTTGTATATGTGTTAATCGTTTGTGGAATCCTTGTGTAAGGGGTTGAATGGTCATGAAAATATTGTTAAAAGCAGCTGGTGAAACTTCCATTACGTATGGGAACCAGTTGTTCGAAGCTACGAGTGAGACTTTCAAGAGCATGACAGCTGGAGGAATAGCTGAATGGATGCAGAGGACTGTGAAGGGTACATGTCAGGGTTGTGAGAGTTTGGAGGAAGGTATGTTAGCAGTAGCATTGGCGTTAGCTAGGAGGGTGTTACCTCAAAGTGGGAAGATGTTTATTGAGAATAGGACGATTAAGAATTGGGGGGATTATAGAGAAGCACTTGAAGACTGGATGTCTGGGAGACAGAAGGGGAATTATTTTAAACCGTTGGGTAGTAGTTATGTTGAAAGTGGAAGGAGTTATAGGGGCAGAGAAAGTAGTTATGGGCGTGACAGTGGTTTTAGTAGAGATGGGGGGTATGACAGGGAGAAGTCTGGAGGTGAGAGAATCAGTAGTTATGTTACTTGTTTCAATTGTGGGGAAAGAGGGCATAGGTCCACCGAGTGTAAGAAAGGGAGTGGTAGTAGGCCAGGTGGGAGTGGTTATTACCCTAGGCCAGTTACGTGCTTCAACTGTGGGAAGGTTGGGCACCGCAGTACAGAGTGTACTATGAAGAAGGGGGTGGTTCCGGTGAAGAAAGAAGCCACACCTCACAAGATGTCCGTATTGTTAACTGAGGATAAATCGGGGAAGTCAGGAAATGTTGTTATTGGGGTTATGAACGGGGTAAGAACTGAGATACTGATTGATTCAGGGGCGGAGCTTGGGTCCGTGCCTAGGGCATTAGTGCCAGAGAAGGTTGAGTTGTGTGGGGATGTGGTTGTGAAGGGTTTTACAGGTAATGAGAAGTGTTGTAAGAGTTTTATGGCTAAGTTCGAAGTAGGTGGGTATGTTAAGACTGTGAGAGCTATCATTGACGAGAGTGGTCAGCCAGGTGTGTCATGCATTGTTCCCTTTACTGTGTCAAACAGGGAGGAAGTTGAGGCCTATATGAAGGCCATTCAAGAGTATGTGCCTATAGATAAGGCAGAGATCAGTGTGCTAACAAGGAGCATGGCTAAGGAGGAAGCTAAGTTAGATGAGAATGAGAGTGATGTAGTTGAGAAAGATTTGTGGAGTGTGGTGAATCCAGAGAGTGATTGTGTTAGTGGTGAGAAGAAGGGTCAGACATCAATGAGTCGAGCTGAGCCTGAGAAAGTGAAAGTAAAGGAGAAAAAGAGTAAGTCAGGGAAGGGCCACAGGGTGGAAAAGGCTGAGGTGTTACCGAAGCCAGACCTACCCCAGGCTACAGTTAGTGTTGAGAGTGAGGAAGTGAGAGAGAGTGATAGTTCAGGGGAGGGGACTCCAACCCCCCTTGATGAGTTAGCACCTGTGAGTGGGGAAGAGGCTAAGCTGTGTGGGCTAGCAGAGCAGATTGGCCCTGTGAGGGAGGGGTCAGATGGTGATAGTTTTAGGAAGGAAGTGATGAGTGATGTTAGTTTGAAAGAGTGGCGTGAGTTAGGAGATAGAGGTGAGCGTGGATTTGCTTGGAAGAAAGGTGTATTAGTACGTAGCATGTACGTCACATGGGAGGAGTTCCGTGATGTCTTAGTAGTGCCGAGGGGTTTCAGAGAAAGAGTGTTAGTGTTGGGTCATGAGAAGAATGGACATTTGGGGGTGGAGAAAGTGATTGCAATGATTGGGAGGTATTTTGTGTGGCCAGGTATGGCAAAGGAAGTTATTGAGCATTGTTCTAGCTGCGAAATATGTCAAAGGAGAAGTAAATATAAGCCAAGAAGAGCACCGGCTGTCGAGAGGCCTATTCTCTCGGAGTCCTTTGAGACAGTTGCAATTGATCTAGTTGGCCCTTTACCTAAGGGAAAGGGAGGGAATAGGTATTTGCTTACTTATGTTTGTTTGGCGACCCGTTGGCCTGAGGCAGTTCCCTTGAGGAATGTTACTGCTAAGTCCGTGATGGAAAGACTGTGGTCCATCTTTTCGAGGACCTCAATCCCAGAGTGTGTGCTGAGTGATCAGGGAAGTCAATTCTGTGGAAGGGTAATGAAGCAACTATGTGAGTGGTTGGGGATACAGAAGGTGCGGACGTCCCCGTACCATCCTGAGACGAATGGTGCAGTAGAACGCATGCACGGGACATTAAAAGCCATTTTGGGAAAGTGTTTGAGTGCAAAGTTAGATTGGGTGAGTCAGGTCAGTTTCGTTTTGTTCGTGTTGCGTCAGATGCCGCACGCGGACTCTGGATTTAGTCCATTCGATTTTGTGTACGGTTTCAGAGTTAGAACTCCTCTTGATGCATTGTATCATGGTTTATTTGAAGTTGAGAGCAAGCAATTGAATGTGTGCGAGTGGGTGGCTACCATGGCTGAGAGACTGGAGATGATGCGTGATTGTGCAGCCCTGAAATTAGCTAAGGGTAAGGAATCAAGGATGTCGTATTTTAACCGGGGTACTAAGTTGAGAGAATTTAAAGTGGGATCATTAGTGTTGTATCGTGTACCGGGAATGTCTTGTAAGCTAGCAGACTCCTGGGAGGGACCTTATAAAGTGATTGAGCGGAAGGGTGAGGTTAATTATAAGATTGGTAAGGTGGGTGCAGAGAAGCATGCAAAGGTAGTTCATGTTAATTGTTTGAAGGAGTATAAAGAAAGGTTTGTGATTAGGAGATTAGATGTAGTAGCGGAAGAGCAGGGTGAAGAGAGGAGTGTATTGAAAGGTATTTGTGATGGATATAATGAGAATGAAATGGAAGGAGTGTTAAGTGAGTTTGAGGATGTGTTCTCAGAGGTGCCTGGGAACACTGATCGAGTGGTGATGTCGATTAAGACGGGAGACAGTGAGCCGGTTAGGCAGTCGCCTTACTCAGTTCCTTTAGGAATTCGAGACAAGGTGAGGGAGGAGTTAGTGAATTTGGAAAGGTGTGGAATCATTGAGAGGTGCGAGAGCAGCTGGGCGTCGCCGTTAGTTCCTGTAAAGAAGGCGGATGGAGGGATCAGATTATGTGTAGATTTTCGGAGGCTAAATGAGGTGACAGAGAAGGAGCCGTATTATATTCCAGGCTTCGATGAGATGGTGGAGATGGTTGGGCGTGGTTCTGTATTGTCGAAGGTGGACCTAGCTAAAGGTTTCCACCAGGTAGTGGTCGCTGAGCAGGACAGAGACAAAACTTGTTTCATTTGTCCTTTTGGGAAGTTTCGTTTTAAGCGTATGCCGTTTGGACTCACCAACGCCCCTTCGGTGTTTCAGCGTCTTATGGACGAAGTGTTAGTGGACTGTCAGGACTTCGCTCGTGTCTATATAGATGACATTTTGGTTGTGTCTGAGGATTGGGAGTTGCATTTGGGGCATTTAAGGAGGCTGTTTGGGACATTGAGAGAGGCAGGACTAACTTGCAAGAGGCAGAAGTGTAGTTTTGGGAGAAGAACTTTGGAGTTTCTGGGACACCAGATCGGTGGTGGTGTAGTAAGCGTGCCGGCAGCCAGGGTACGAGCTATTCGTGACCACCCGCGTCCAAAGACCCGGAGGCAGTTGAGGGCGTTCCTGGGGCTGGTGGGTTATTACAGGAAGTTCGTTGCGGGCTTCCACCGGTGGTCGTCAATTCTGACACCCACACGTCTACAGCGACGGCAGGGGAGCTTGGGTGGACTGAGCCGATGTTGGAGGCCTTCCATCGTTTATGTAATGAGTTATGTAATCATGTATGTTTGTATGTTCCGTGTGTGGATGATGTTTTCATGTTAGAGTGTGATGCCAGCTCAACTGGGATCGGGGCGGTGTTGTCTGTGGTTCGAGACGGAGAGCAGTTGCCTGTGGCATTTTTCTCGAGGCAGCTTCACGGGGCACAAGCCAGATACAGTGCCCAAGAGCTTGAAGGTTTGGCGGTGTTTGAGGCAGTTCGACACTTTGCTTACTTCCTCTACGGAAGGAAATTCACTGTGATTACCGACCACAAGGGTCTTCTGAACTTGAGAACGGGGAGGCAAGAAAACCGACGATTGTACAATTGGGCACTCAAGTTGTCTGAGTATGATTTTGAGATGGTGTATCGCGCCGGAAAGTTGAACATTGTGGCAGATGAACTGAGTCGTTGCCACGCCGACGGAGATGTCTGTGACGCGGTCACCCCATCTTTTGAGGAGGGGGGAGATGTGGGCCCCCAAAGGGCATGCAAGCCCACATTTGAAGGAGACAGAAGACATGAGAAGGAGAGAGAGACCAGGGAAGGAGAGGGAAGAAGATAAAGAGAGAGAACATGCATAGAAGAGATTCATTTTTGTAACTATTCAATGTTGTAGATGTTTGTGTGTGCGGATTGTTTACAGGTGTTTTGAGACTAACTTGTGTGTCACCTTATATGGTCATGTTGTGGAAGAACCATGTTGTATATGTGTTAATCGTTTGTGGAATCCTTGTGTAAGGGGTTGAATGGTCATGTGGTGTTGTTTGTGCTGTATCATCCTTGTTTTGTGGGTGGAACTCTGGACTGTGTATAAAACTCACCCACCATCATTTTTGTAGTCAGTCTATTTCGTATCAAGTTCTAGTTAAGACTAAGTTCTTGTTCGCTGTGGCGATAGAGTAGATTCTGGTGGCAGCGATACTATAAGCTGCCTACCTACTGTGAGGTTACCTGAAGTTCTGAGGAGCCAAGGGCCCACAATGTTCCCCACTTTTCTGGTAGAGGATAGGGCTAAATGTCCTATAGTGCAGAGCATTTAGCTGAATCCTCCAGGGAAAGGTGGTAAAAGTATGAAATGTCCTAAATACATGACTACAGGAAGTTCAAGTTTTTGTCCTGTGGTATAGTCCCAACTCACGTAGAAGATAGATGTCTTGCTGAAACTTTTTTTATGGTGGATATTATAGGAACAAATATCCCATAGTGTACACACACAAATACAAAAGAGTGATTGAAATCCAAACAAGATGCATATCATTATGACTTCTGCAAGTAAAATTTGGTCCTATTACATCCACTATAAAAATTTTCAGAATAACATCTGTGTATTACGTAAGTACATAAGGACTATTTAGTCTAGGAAGCCCGATTATACCCTCCGTATGCTCAACTTAATACAAAAACTACTTTCATCTTTTATCCAGACTTTGAAGGAAACAACTAAATTGATACGACAGAAAAATTGATATGTTACTATAAAATACTATAGTCTTCCTCCTGCTCAATGTTGGGTAAAGGGTCTTGCCTCTGCAGATGAGATCAACCAAAGCACTAAAATAATGACTCTAATAGAGTCAAGTTCACTTTCTTTATGATGAATGATGTTCTAACACAGTTTCATTGAGCAAAGGACAATAGGAAATGACAATGTTTCCTGAAAGAAGCTACATGTGTTCCTAAGTAAACTTCACGACACCAACATTAACGACTGGCTATGAACACTGGCTTGACTACTCCTGAGTTAAAATATTAACAAACTCAATCATACTGTTTCTGCTGTCATTGGTTTATTGGATAATTAAAACTACCTTATTTGCATGCAGGTTGAATTGGAATTCAACATACACTGAAGGGAAGATACACACATATCAAATGATAATTCCACTATTTACCCTAAAGGGTGACCTAAACGACTTCTCTAAAGTTTACAACAATCAAAGAAGTACGTAGCTAAAAAATATAATAGATATTTCCACGTTCTCAAAAATTGAAGAAAAAACAACAACACATCTGATACTTTCCAACACGTTTCATACCTGTACTTTGCTGTCAGCAATAGTCCTGAATCTCTTCAGCATTTCTGATTTATTAACAGCTACACCCCCAGCCCCGCTTCCGGCACCTCCGCCCTCATGTCTGCCGTCCCCATTCTCTCGCACAGTTCTGTGATGATGAGCATCTGAGTATGATGTGAGAGAAATCCTTGGATCATCTGATGGAGCAATGGTAGCATGGATCCTTCCATCAGAATTTCGTGAAGAAGCCATTTGACCAGCTCCTCCTTGGGTATTTCCTGCAAATTTTGAGCTATGCCCTTCATACTTGGACCTTTCCTTTCCACTGTTCTCTGGAGGGAAAATGTTAACATGGACTTTTAGACCGCTAGGTCTGTTGCCGGTTTTACTGGTGCCGCTACTTTTGGCAACAGCTTGCTGCGCAGGAGACGGAGTCGATACGGGCGAATAGGATGATGCACTCGACGCTCCGGAGCTCATTACGGCCTTCAGTTTCCTGAACAATACCTTGGCGTTGCCAGCAGATTGAGAATGTGAGCTCGGAAATTCTATCTTTTTACTAGCGACATCGCTGTCAGATTCAGAGCTTTTTTGGAACTTTCTCGGGTGCTCCTTGTGAGCCTCGAAAGGAGGGAAGAAAGTAATCTGCTCCTCTTTACTCGGAGCTGTATTATAGTCCGACAAGGTTGTGATGTTCTTAGAATCAGGTGGATCTTCTGTGTTTTCAGCCATCATAAAACATACAACAACAACACTTGCTAACCAGTATTATTTATTTGCAATGCTGGCAAAATATAACTACATACACACCCACCCCTCAGGCCAGGCCACACCTTACAATGCGCGCACTAATAATAATGTGAGCAGATCATAGACGACCTTTACCAAATTTATCTCGGTGGCACACGGAAGGGATTGGAGGTCTGAAACTAAGCATGAATAATAATATATATATTATATATTAGCTATATATATATATAGTAAAAGTGATAATTAGAAGAAAGTAGATATAAGATTCTTATAAAATACTTCATGGGTTTTCACATTACATTATTTGGCCTTGGTGTCATTTATGTAAGTAGAAGAAGAACATTTTAAGTCAAGAACAACTACAGCTAAACAGAGTTCGGCTTAAAAATTCAACTTAATAATTTTAATGACATGCATTATATTTAGAAATCTTGCTATTCACTAAATAAGCATACAAATAATACCTCCTGCATTTGTGATGGTAGTAGATTCATATAAAATTGTATCGTCAGATTTCAGCCATCTTATGTTGTATTCTGTAAATGTTTCATGTAAATTTAATACTGTCGTGCTGAACTCAGAAAATAGAATGTCATGCATTAACCACGACACGCATATACATCCTCCAGTAATAGTTTTAACATACATTACAGTGGCATAGTGTGACAATAGTGGTACATTCTTTGAAAACATCTGGTCAGAACTGCTTTCCGAAATTCATCTAATGTTGCCAATTTACAATTGTTTAGATCATGTTTTACAATAAACATTGCTAACCATTAAAGTTAATTATATGCACTGTTTAAAGTGATTTGTTATGAAGAAGATAAGAGGGAATTGAATAGCTTACAATAACCAAGTTTTGATCATTGAAAACTAGAATAGACTGTTCTCAATAATAGTGGTCAAGGAAGAAGCAGTATTGTTGTTAAAGTATTTTATAATGCTTGCTGCAGTCTCTTACTCAATCATTCACAATTCATGTGGCATAAGAACACTTGCTAAACCATTCATTTAAAGTAAAATGAGGAATTAAAAAATTGTGAGTGCTTTTCTAGCTCAGTGGTTTAAAAATCCCCAGTCACAACTGTGTATTTTTTCTTATTTTATTTTTGCTTTGCTTTAGGCCTCTTAATAAAAAAAAAGACACTACAAGATCAGCTAAACTTACCATTATCAAGCTGAGTGTCGAAGTTATTGTTGAAAGAACTAATAGTAGCACTCAGGGCCTCCTTCAAGAGTATACCATTTTTTGATAATTGCAAATCATTTAATAATATGACAAATCCATTCCAAGTAGCAAGATATCGTGAACGTATAGCAACGTCACTCAGCCAATATTCAAAGACTTCTACTATACATCTTTGTGGATCAGCGATACGCTGTGCAATTTGCTTTCTTTTTGAGGTATCGATGCCTATGATATCAGACACTTTTTCCCAACAACCAGCCAGTGAATCACATAACCTCAATTCTTGATTGTGACCATCCTCCTTTTTCCATTTGATTAATGTAAGATATTTTGTAGCTATTCGTTCATCACCTGTTATAATTCCAGTCAATTTAATACCCAACATTATAGGAGTGAAATCCCTTTACTCTCATTATGAAGAAAAATGTACAACACTTTTTGTCACCTCATAACATCAATTTGATTAGTAACCACAGATTTTTTTTTCTTCTAACAAGCTAGCTATTACAAAATGAACTTTCATTCAGTTTCACTGTGCCTGTCCACTTCATCTTCCCACAACACCCTTGCATAAAATGTCACACTACTCTCAGGTTGGTTTTAAATAATGGCCAACCTTATATATTCTGTAAGTTCAGTTCAGATATTATCAGATATATCTCTCAGTAGTTTAAGCCTCTTCCCAGCTAGAAATTAAGCATTCTATATAGCTTGGGTCAGGTTTGAGAGAGGCTCAGTTAGAATGGCACATTCTGAACTCAGGCAGCAGCATTACTTTATAGCCTCAATGTGTCACATAGCAGTAATAATAGCTGTCTTTTCATTATTTCATTACAGTACCAATATTGTAGCTGCAAACTGAATTGGGGTGACTATTACATTTCTATTGGTACAGTTGAATGTATAATTGTATTGATGTACTACCTCAAGACTTAAACTAACTAGGCAGGGTCAATATTAATGTGCTACTAACCAAAATAATTTATTAGTTAATAAGTTACCTTTGTCACTTGATGTAGCCATGGATGCTTTGCTTTTCTTACTGGTATTGTTTATTTGTTTGGTCATGTGATGCCAGTAGAGTGTCAACAGTATTCACAGGTCAGTGCAGCATCATCAATATTCAATAAATACTTCAATTGAATTCACTGTAGTGGACTGAGCAGACTATATTCCATGCTTTATTATTGTACCACAGATAAACCAATACATTTATATAGAAGTCATTTTGCTTTTATCTTTGGTAGCTTACCATGACAAAAAAAATAATAGTATTAAAATTCTCTTTGCTAATGATGCGTACATTTGTATATTATCATGACTATATGATGCCAATCTTTTTCAAGTTTAAAAGCCATCTCTGTTTGCAAGCTTAATAAGCAAGTAGTTTGGTTATTTTTTCTGTCACATGATGCTATTGAATATTATTATGAATTAAGTTGTGGTCGTGTGGGATTAAAAATTTATGTGTATTGATCACATTCATGTAGATGAATATATTGTCATACATTTTCCTTGATATTCATTATTTGCAACAAATCTATTTAGAAACTTAGTATTTCTTAATCTTCCAAACAACATGACTTAACCAAGATCTGCAGCATGTCAACTAGTACATTATTAGCTAGAATAATGCAGTTATATTAATGTGTACATACAACAACAATACAATTATTATGTATATGAGTATGAAATTATCTGATATACAAAAGTCAAATCACAGTAATCACATGACTAATAAATATTGGACATATCTGTAATCATCATTTCCTTCAAAACAATATACCCAGACTTTCCTCCTATGATATAAACCTCGTCTGATATCTGAATACAGGTACAGCTCCATAATTGATGTGGTAGTTCCCCTATCTTGATCCAGGCATCAGTGTCAGCATTATAACGTCTAATAGTAGACACTGGCTCACTACTCACCATATCTACACCCCCGACTGCCACTAGAGACCCTCCAACAGTAAGTGGACTAGAATACCTGCAATTAACTGAAGGCAGTTTACTCCATTTCCAAAATATGTCGAAGTTGTGTGGGTCGGAATAAGTGACAACTTCCTCTAGGGACACAGAGTAGATGTCAGGACACCAGCCATAGTTTTCATGGCGACCTCCCATGAGATACCATGTGTCTCCTGTGGTAGTGGACACCATATTACGCCATGGCGTTGGAGTGGGTGGTCCAGCAGACCACTGCATGTTGGTAACGTCAAGTACTTCAACGCTATCCATTAAGCGGAAGTCATTGTAACCGCCAGCCACTACAATATAATGTTTATGAGATGTAGCTGAAGGATCATAGCGCTTTCTCGACATTGGAGGGAAAGGGCGTGTCCACTGGTTGCTGTCTGGCTGCCACTCACCTAATTCATTGCTATGAGAGAAACCAATAATGTTGCCTCCTACCAAAACTAGTTTATTATTCATGGCAGTCATGGCAAATCCTTTGGTACGATATCCAGGTAGAGTATGCCACTGACAAGACTTTGTGTTGTAAGCCATCACTACATTCTCACTCGTAATATTTTGAGTCATACCTCCACCGACGTACAATATATCATTAATCTTTAAAGATTGGATAGGACCTTCCATACCAAATGGCATGTCAGGACCGTGCCTCCAATTAATCTGAAATCCTGCATTGACCTTAAAAAAAAAAAAGTTTTAGTATGATGGATTATGTTAGACTCTCAAACATTGAGATAAACCCAAAAAATTATGATCATGTCATCACAGAGAAATATACATGCCGTGTATTATAGACATGATAAATATTTTCCTCAGTGAATGAAAAACACAAGCGCAGTGTAACTGTTTATTATTCTAAAAATATTCAATATGTACTGAAAATAATTCATGTCAAGTACACATGAGAAATTATGACAAAGTGTTTTTTATAGATTTAGTAAAAATAAGAATTTGACATAATTAATTCAGTCTATACAGAACTATTTAAAAACCACATCAATAGTTACATTATTAATATGTGATTCCACTGCACAATACCTGGTGATCCAATTGCTCTGAAATTGGAACTTTTGAAGAAGATTTTTCTACAGATCTTTCGTGCTGCTCACTAGACTGACTCACTTCATTCATTTTTTGGTTTGTTGTGTTTTCCTCTGCTTTTAAATCAAGAGTTGTTAGCATATCTTTAAGCTTAACATCTGCCTTTTCTCCGGTCAGCAAATCAAAAGGATGGTCATTTCCCTTTGGGTTCCTTTCAAGCTTTTTTTCTTGCTCCTCCTTTGGGTCTCGTTGCTGTTGATGTGACTGTTTGCCTTGGGTTTCTTCACTTTGAATACTCTTTGTAGATTGTTTGCTATCTTCCACTTTGAAAGTAAAATAAAAAATATGTTGATAATTTATACAGTTAGAGAACAAAATAGGAGTGGACCGACTAAATAATGGCAATAAAGTACTACATATGTCATTGAACTTCTATATGAGCTAATGCATAAACCAATTTAACATAATGATTGTATGAATGCGCATTATATTGTTGTAGCTATTTATAAAATAATATAGCTTGCTAGATCATTGGCTCTGACTGGTGTCTCTACTTTCTCGATAATAATAAGAATAAATCATGATCAGTTCAGTTTACTGCAGCACAGACTTAGTCACATTATCAGAACTAATAAGCTGCTAACTCGTTTATTGATATAAAAGCTAGGTTAGCCGCTAGCTAGGAGTCACAATAAAGTTGAGAGTAGCTCTAAGTAATCGCAACATTTAGCTAAAGTATCCTTCACCTACTGGATCATTTGCATCTGTAGTGCGATCAGCTAGTAGCTATATAGCTAGTTGGAAATACATTGATTTCTCTATAGCTTCAGGCAGATTACTGTGGCACTGAAAAAGTAGCTAGTTGGTCTCGTCGACAGCTAATTACGCCCTTTTAAGTTTGAAAATACCTTTATCAGTTGGTGTCTCCATCTTCTAAGTTTCCTCCTGCCGAGTTGTCGACTATAGCTACTAGCTAAATTTGACCACTCCACATCTGCTGACCACGATTGCCTTCAGCTAATATCTATCTCACCTAGTTATAGGGCGTGGTTTGGGACTCCAGGGGCAGGTCACACCCACCCGCCGGATGCAATGGCTTGTAAGATTTAATTTCGATCAAAACGGGGAGTCAGAGTCGGGTTAGTCTCTCTTAGCCGACTCTCTTATATTTTAAAGTTAGCTAGCTAGCTAAGTGGTTACTGTCTGAAATTGTGGAAAAAACAACAACAAACATTAAAAGATGATATTAATTGGCTAACATGAAATTCTTGCAAGCATAGAAAAGTGAGTGTGTGTTAAAGCTATTGAATGGAACATCTTGTAGTATGTTCTCGTCTTAATTGATCTTGTTGTTGCCTTTGCCTTAGTAATTCTTCCATTAGTAATTGATTTGACTTCTGTAACTGAGTTATTTGGTCTTCATAAGCTCTTTTCTGCTCTGTGAGAGGTTCCATGATGGCTTCTTTAATGACTTGAGTAAGCTGCTGCTGGTCTTCTGGCACCGTGGGTGCCTGGCTGGGTGCCGACTCTTCTCTCCTTGCCCCATTTTTGCTACTGTTATCAGTCCACCATATCTTTGTTATTTCAGGTGACAATGGAATACCTATGATGCCCACACTGGGGCTGATACTGTTGTCTTCATAAAACTTTAACAACGATCCAGCACTTCTGAACACTTTTGGAACACCCTTAATAGCAAATATTTGTCTCTCCTCGTCCACTTCCAGTAAAATATGTCTGAGCTTCAATCTACCAGGAGACTGTTGCATCAGAGAAGAAATGACATAGCAGTCTTGACTGTCACTGTATCGTGTTATGTACCCCCTGATGTTTTCGGGAGCCAAATTAAACAATTTGGCAGATTTCTCGCCATTCATTTCTCCGTGATAGCTTTCGTGTTCTGCAATATTTTTAATGAACTTTCCTGTTGCTGTTCCCAATTGGAAAAGTTCATAATGAGTATCCTAGCAACACACACATGACAATAAGAGTGAAAGAGAGAAACCCTTCAGCATAGGAAAGGGAGAAAAAGGAATAACCTTCAGCATAAGATAGAAAGAAAGAATACGCATATGCAAAATGCATAGAATGATGGAACATGATAGTCATAATAAGTTAGAACAACTTAAATAGCATGTGTCAATTTACTACTTAGGCATAACTGGCTAACAAAATAAAAAAACCCTTCATATCCACACCTTACATTCTCATTCTATTGTGCTATGTATTCATAATGTATTCTTTACCTGAGTTACTTTTGTCGAATCTTCTAAGTTCTTTCTTCTTATGATCTCCTCACCATCCTCCTCTGCCAATGTTAGCAACATAATACTAATATTACTATAGGACATCCAGTAGTTCTATTTTAATCTATTATCAATTATATTTTCCTTACCTGGTGGGGACACTTCTGCACTCACGTCCACATACTCCTCCTCATTAGCTGCAACTGCGCAGGAATAATAACAATAATGCTATAACAATAGCAAATTTTCTCTTTCTAACAGCCAGTATTGCTAATTATAACTTAACCCAACGTTTCAAGTCCTCTTCAGGGTCAAATTATAATACTATAGTTTCACCACGAATTATTGGTACATTTATGGAGTGAATTTCATTGAAGGGGCCTTAATTTACAAGTGAACACAAGCAAGTTTCTACCACAGTGTTAACAACGTCAGAACTGCCTTTCCTTCAAAGTTTATGCAAATAGTCTCTATGTTGTACATTTGTATAAGCAGTGTAGCTAGGCTAAATACTCATACCTTTAAGTCTGCACAGTGATAAAGTGGCAATAACTTTCAAGATATACTCACCCTTTTGTAGTCTGTCTGCCATGAAACAATAGGTTACTACTTTGTTTATGTAGTTCAAAGTACCATAATGGCTTTAGGGGGCGTGGTTCACATGAAATAATCAAAATAATTGTATCCGGGATTCATGAGGGAGCTTAAAACAGTCATGAATACGATTAATAATGTCGTAATGATATTAGCATACTATCTAGCTATCCAGTATTATCAGATATAGCTATGCACATTTAGACAATGAACTTTGTTTATCCATTTCAACGTTCCGTTATTAGGTGCAACTAATTAGAATAGTATTGTATTTATAACTAAAGTGCATTCTCTCATGTGTGTATTCTATAAATAAATGCTGTATGAAAGCATTAAATGTCTATATGTTTTCTAAGTTGCTATCTTGTGAAAAAAATCAGAGAAATTTTGTGTGCATAACAATTTTATTAGGCTAAATACTTTATGTGAGTGTATAATATTGCAGATTATTATGTATTAGTTATGTTATAAGTTAAATTTATAATTTTAATATGCTGTGATTAAAATTTATATCACATTGTATCACTCACAGTTGAAAAAAAAATTATACACATTTATAAACAACAAGTCACTTATTATCAAGAAAAATTTCACAGTGAAGTCTTAATACTTTAATCATAAAATTATGCATCCTTTTTTCTTTTTGTTGTCTGGATCAGCATCTTCAGCTTGTCTATATTTCACTTGTCCTTCTACATTTGGTCCATCATTTTCTTCACATTCCCTCGTTTTTCGTCTAGTTGGTGGTGTATCCACTTCACTTGATCCTTCACTATTCACTTCTGCAGCTACTCTAATCTGTTGTCGGCAGCTTCTTCTTCTTTCTTTATGAACTCTTGCCTCATTTCTATTCTCTTCCAGTTCTGCACCATTACGTCTTCTTGCTCCATCTCGCCCATTCGGTAACACTTCAATTTCTTCATCTGTTACTCTTCTCCTTTCTGATCTTCCATATCTGTCATCTTCTCTGTAGCTTTCAACCTGTTGATCGACTCGATTGGTGTTTCTCCTTTGCCTATTACCGGGTTCACTCCTCACTTCATGTGCCCTGGTACTCTCTTGTTTCATCCTCATCATCTGAAACATTTGCTGGAAGAAGGTTTGCTGATTGACCATAAGTTCAGAGTAGTTTCTGAGCATAACTGCATGCTGCTCCTGCTGTGCCCTGATAATATCAGCTAGCAAAGCTGAAGAATCAGCAGTGGCAAGCCCACCATGCATTGATTGAGTCCTCTTGAGCATATTTCGGTATACGCATGGACTTCCAATGCTCTGAACTAAACCATCAATATAATTATTTTCATAATGGGAAAGAAGTTTGTCCAAACTGTCAAAGGTAACTTGTGTGCCACTAAGTTCATATCTACAGGCATTATTGTCAATTTTCAACCTGTAATGAAGCGGATGTTCAATGCCAGGGACCTTGATGCTTAAAACATAAGCCTCCTGGTTTGTGCTATATCTTGTCAAATAGCATCTCTCCTTCCTATTGGTCATGAGTATTTGGTCAGCCTGGTCTCCCGTTATTATTCCATGGAAGCTTCTGTGATCAGGCATCACCAACTGAGGGGGAATGGCAGTCCTAAGAGGCCTTGTACTTTGTTTAGCCTTTCAAAATGCAAAATAATTTGAAATTTATTGATTTGATAATTAATTTGCCAGCTTACTGAAATGTCTGTAGGCTGTATGTGGTCATCTACACCATTATTGCCTGTCATCAATGATTCTGAAAAAAAACATACCAAAATATGGGTGCTAATTAGTCAGTCAAAGGCATTTACTATAATTTAGATCAGATTAATGTGACATGGTAGACAAAGTAGTCCTCCTCACTACTACATGTAGTATCTAGTAGGAAGAAACTGTAATGGTGTACTATTTTGACCATATTTAGAAAATTGCTCACATGACTGCACTTAAATTATGTTCATTATTAATATTTGCCATTTTTTCATGATTTGTTGAAAAGATGCAGTATTGTGTTAGTAACTTACGGTTTCGTGGTGTGATAGTAACCTCTTCCAGGCTCATGTGTCTGAGATGTAGTGGAGAATAAGGTTCAATGTCATTTTCTGCAGCTGAAGCAATTAAAATATGCATTATTAATATTATTATTATTATTATTATTATTATTATTGAAAGCAACGATACTTACTGGGGTAACCATTTGGAAGATGATTACCGAAATAGCTGTGGGCATTTATGTTGTCAAGGCTGGTGCTGTTACATACTGGACTTGGTTGACTCTGATGATAGTGTTGTTCAAATAATTGGTTTGAACTACCTACATATACATTATTATACTTATAGTAATGTTGCAACACTCCTTTATATCCAGTCTTAGCTAGTAAAATTAAGAAAATTGGACATCATAGTTTCTAAGTTCTTCAATATAAATAATGCAGTCATGAATTTGTAACAAAATTTAACAGCAGGGGAATCCATTCACTTTGCTGGTTTAATTACAGGATTGATGTCATTATTGTCAACTGAGAACATATTATATTTTCAACAAGAACTTAAAGAAATATTATAAATCGCTACAATATTACAGATTTCTGGAATATATTGAGTGATATCTCAGCTGTTCCACTTATATACACACCAGCAGAATTGTTGGAAACAGACTACTAACCATTGTGATGAGACTGACTCTGTTGAATTCTTGGTAAAGTTCCAAAGGCGCCGGGAAGATGCTGAAACTCTTCCTTTGATCCAACTTCCATGTGATCAAGCTGCTTTATGGAAATAATAATTTAGCTATGACTATCTCAACAATGGGTTGTACACATTTATTTCAACAGTTTAGGTATAGCAATTATTGTGAGGCAAGAAACAAAATACTTCAATTAATGCAATGCCTAGAGCTATTCATTTAGACTACCTACCGTGTCTATCTTTCTGTTACTGTAATTCTTCAAGATTATATTATACAAAAATACGAATTTGGCAAAAGGGAATTCCTTTTATCATGAGGTTTATATAGTATTTCAATATCCCTATATGTCAGATTGTACTCTATCATTTGTGGGACTCATGCACACTATAAACAGATGTATTGTAGATTACTCTACAAATTCTGGTTTGTGGGTGCACTGAGCAATGCTTCTCAAGTTACAATTATGGATGTGTTATAACTAATTGCTGCTAGAAAACTGCCTTCTCTATAATTATGTACAATTATGAATGAGGTCACAGGAAATATAATTAGATAAATATTATATCTATTATATGCATAGTAATAGTTCTTATACAGAATTAGAAACTAAAAGGATTCCCTCATTTATTCATCTAGCTATAGAGTACATAATTATTCGTTTACTATAATTTTAAATAAAATAAAGACTGAGCTTTGTGGATATGTCATAGTGCTCTGAGAGTCTATTTCGGTTCTGAATAACAATTGTAATTCCAGACTACTTAAAGGATACAAGCAATACATATACTGTTCAGGCTACTGAACTCTGTGAATAATGTGTAACATTAATTTTAACTTACTATTATTGTCATTTAGTTTTTATCTCATACTTGTGGTCACTTGACTCTAGTAATTTGTGGTCATTTGCACTATTGCTTGTTGTCTATTATTCTATATCAAACTTGTCTATAACCAATATCTCTAATTCTGTATGTGTATGTATGTGTGGAGACAGCGTAACTTGACAGTGGATTTACAGCCCATTATATTCTAGTATATAATACATACCCGTGGATTCTCTCTAATTTGGGATTCACATTGGATACTTTCAGTGCCAGAACCCACATCAATATTTTTTTTTTCGCTCTTCTGGGGAGTTGAACTGGTACTACTACTGACCTTACCAAACCAGACTCTCAGACCATTTACACGCCAATGCATGGTGTCGCAAAAGGAGCTAGCACATCCACCAAACTCAGGAAAGTGTCCGACACTTCTGCTTGTACAACTTCAGGATATTCTTTGAATGATACACTCATACCTGGTCCAACACTTTATCATCTCCTCACTAATATCTTACTTCTCTTTAGACAACATGTCGTTGGGATGCAAGATGTTTAGAGAGGTGACACTTCACTCCGATGACCAATGTAGTGAAGGAGAAAGCTGGACAAAACCAACTTGGAACAAGCTACACACATATGGAGGCACTTAACCACTTTCTTGACAAAGCACAGACGGCTCTAAGAAAGTGGAGCTCAAACTCTATTGATCTGAAGACAAAGATTCCAGGGGGTTTGCTAGAGAATGATGAAGTTCAATTGATTTGTGCTCCATCTTCATGTCATAAAGCACTTGGTGTCTACTGGAACACAGCCAATGGAATTTGCTTTAAATGAAAAATTGTTCTTTATTCTATCATGATTTGCCTATATGTGAACTAACATGAATAATCATACAGCTACTGTCACCATGACAAAGTGTGTGTATTGAAACTAATGACCAGAGCCAGGTTGGTAAAGCGTCGTCACAAACTGTATGGGGGTAAAGTGTCTTCACATAGATCTAAAACGACAAGTATGTAAAGCTGGAAATCACTGATCAGCGTGGAAAGGATAGCGAAAACGTTCTAGGAGAAGTAGGAAGAAGCAAAGGGAATCATGAAGACAACTGAAGAGAGGGAAGGGCTTACTCTCACCGCTCGTAATGTTATCTCTGCAGCAATAAGGCAGGACAAGAAAACCCGCAAGGTTTAATTGCATTCCTTTATTACCAAATGGGTACTTTAAAATGTGCGCGCCAGACTAGGAAGACAGAGAGCGGGAGAGGGAAACGAGCGTATTAAGTAATAAGATTGAATTTTATGCTACTGCGTTCCTAATTTGCAGAAGTTAGTACAGCAAGCTCCACTATAATGGCTTGTACTTGCAAGTTTAACCAATTATTTGGAAGAAAGGTTTTCACTCATAATAAGTAAATAGCTGCATGATATTTAGAATACCAAACAAGTTCAGTCACAAAAGCATTACTATAATATTTATATGGAATATGTGATTAGTGAGTGGATTTTATGAATTAGTTGGACTTAGCTATTGCACACTACATTTCTTATGCCTTCTTTTCTTGCTCTGGAGAGATTCCAGTAGTTCTTGGTGGGCTTTCTCGAGTTCTACTATTTTTTCCTGGTAATCTCTTTGTTGCTGAGCCAGTGGCTCCATAAGCACTTTCTTCATAGTTTCTGTCTGTTCTTCAAGTAAGGTTTTCTGTAGCTCCATCAATTGTGTTTGTGAAACGTTTCTGCTTTCATCACATTTTTGTTTGTTACTGGTCACATTTATTTCTTTAGTTTCAACCTCTTTGTGATTCTTCATCCTATCTTTATATTCTAAATGCCATTGTCTAGTGTTTATAGAAGAATAAGAAACACCAATTTCACCATACTCTGAGCTCACAGGATTAGTTTCATAGTAACTTAAAAGTTCTTCAATGCTGGGAAAGGACCTTCCACTGCCTTTCAAAGCATAAATAGGAACATCTTCATCTATGTCAAGTATAAAATGTTGTATAGTCTTAGCTGAAAAGGAGTAAACAGTAAGAACGTATGTTTTTTGGTTTTCACTGTATCTAGTAATATAGCCTTTCTCTGGAGCAAATTCTAGTAAATTAGCAGCTTCTTCACCTGATATCGTACTGTGATAGCTGCGGTGATTTGCAATTTTTGATCTCTTGAAGGAATCTTTAATGCTTATGTATAGGCCAGAGTCCTGAATAATGGATAAAAATGGGTATTGTATACATTAATAGATACTCAGAGAAAAAAGAAACTCTTATATATAATATTACCTCTTCCATTGTGCTTGGTTCGGAATCCGATAATTCTAGGGAGTATGAATTTGATGATCTCCTAACTATTTTATAATCATTTTCATCTGGAGAAACTACAATTCGAGAAATTTAATCGTGGTTTAATTTGATTGAAATCTAAGATTATCTGACAATATCATCATCAGGTCTAGCAACGACAATTTCCATTGGACTACCTGCAAAAGTCTCTTCCAACATCAAATAATTGCTCCCCTTAGCTTTTAGTGTACACTTAGTTTAGAACCCAATGCATTGCCTTAAAACTGGTACTTTGTAGCTTGGACTGACTACATCGTTTTTCATTTTCATGATCACAAGATATCATAACAGTTTGTAATGGCAACCAAATTAAGTAATACAATAAGGTCAAACCTTACTAAAACACTGGCAAATCATTACCTGAGCTACATGGAATATGATGTTATTCAAAATGAGTAAATCTATTGACATTCATTGATTCTCTTACCATCATTACCTCCTCCTTCAGCCATCTTTTAACTTGCAGTATGTAGCTATACACTATCCCTCCGACTACTATTAAGTATTAAGGTAACTACCACATTAATATATGAGTGACTACCGATAGTACAAGGAAGTTAGATGTTACAATCAATTGACTATTACTGCTATCACGTTTATGGGTGCTTGCACATAGCAATGCGTAGGCGCCTTTAGTAGCGCGCTCCAGCTGAATAGTCGCCCGTTCGTTATCTACAACAAAGTCACGCCCCGCTATGTACCAAATTATTGCCCGTGAAATGCAGCTCCGCCACACTCAACACTACGGGCGTACAGTTAGGGGGGAGTCAACTTACAATAAAAGCTTACTCTCTAAAGTAATAGATCCAGAATCTTCTCCGCTCTGGAATGGACGAAAGGCTATGGTTCAAACTTTGCCAGGGTTTAGGGCCAAGGGGTCAACCCTATAACATTGAGATATTTTTTGATATACGGAATTTTATAGAAATAATCGACAATAGTTCAGGTGGTACGGTGAGTAAATAGAAAAGTATAATAGAATTCAACAAAATTCAATGTTATGGCATACACGCAAGGGTAAGAAAATGATATACAAGATATTGGCTTCAGAACTACATCTCATTCCCATTTGGTTCAATTACGTCATCTGCTACACTATTTATGCTCTCTCATGTCTGCCATCTTCTCCATCGTCTTCAACCTGTTGATCAACTCGATTTGCTGTCTCTCCTTCGTCTATTACCGGGTTCACTCCTCACTTCATATGACCTGGCTCTCTTGGGTTGTATTCCTTCATAATCTGAAACATTTGCTGGAAATATAGAGCCCAAAAACTGTTACATACTGTACATCTTCAGTATTATCATAAAAAATTTAAAATTGGTAAGGGTGAATAAATGTGAAAAGTAGCTTGTATTCTGATATGCCTTACATGTCTTACTCTACTATAGTTTGTACAATTCCTACAATACAAATGAATGTGTATATTATAATTCTCTACAAATTCTAGCTTGTCTTGTGCACTGAAAATATACTACTCACAATTAGTCCATGTAATAATTATAGGATGTGTTAATGTGCAAAGTGTGTATACTACACAAAGTGTTACGTAGCTATATATTGTAATTAAAAAGAAGACTGAACTTTAGTGGCTATATCGCAATATTCAGATAGTCGATGGTGATTGCTAGTCTAGTTAAGTCTTACTGTATTATCATCACCTTGAGTGAAAAATCTAACAGCAAACACAACTTATATAAATAGTCTAATAAGAATTGGTATAGTCAACTAATCCCCTGTGGACTTAGAATAATTATAATAAATAATTCTATGATAACATTTTTATTATAGCTCTATCTACAATAAGAGTTTAATATCTACTTTGTATTACAATGGGTGTAAATTTTTATGTGATTCATAATTTGTAATAAAATACGAAATTTGTAATAAAATACGAAACTTTTTAACAGTTCTGAAGGAAATTGCTTTAACTATTGTGGATGCATAATTTACATTTTTAAATAACTAGAAAACAAAACAAGTTCAATAGCAATGACATATTGTACTCATATACTTATGTAGCTATACATAGTAACAAATGTGATATTAGATTAATAGGTGGATGTTAGAGGTCAAGACACATTATTTACTCATTTAATGCCATATTCTTTAGAGATTCCAGTATTTCCTGGTTGACTTTCTGGAGCTCTATTATTTTTCCTAGTAATCCCTCTGCTGCTGAGCTTGTGATTCTGGTAATACGTTCTTAATAGTTTCTGTCTGTTCTTTCAATAGTTTTCTCTGTACCTCCATCATTTCTGCTAGTCTGGCGTGCTGACCCTTTACCTTCCGTTATTGGTGGGCGGGGGAGGAAGGAAAGGGTCTGGTGTCATGAACGTATAGTAGTTGTTCGAATGGAATGTAGAAAACGTCATTCGCCATCATTCTGCGGTCTAGTGGTTTTCTTAGTATAGATTGCGCTGAAATTTTAAGTGGAACGTCTATACCAGCCATGGCTGCAAGTTCTGCATCTCCGATTTGTCTGGCTTGTGGAGAACTCGCTGCAAAGAAAGACAGAAGACTCCTGGATATTTCAGGTAGAGTTACCATTTATTGGAAAGAGATCATATCTCAAGAACTAGAAAAGACCCAACCACAGATTGATGTAAATGAACTTCTGTGTCCTGGACCAAGTTTCATGTGCAGAAAATGCTTCTATGCCTATGATAAATTGCTGCTGGCCAAACAGGTAGGCCTGTTAGTTCATGTTGAGTGTATTAAGTGGCTAATAAGTGTAATTTTATATTCTGATAAAACAAGATAGGAATTAATTGTAGCTAGTTATAGCTCTGTACTACATTCTTAAGCAAAGCTGCTATGGAAAGACTTAAAAAATTTCTACAATGTTACTTGCTTGAAATCTAGTCTTGTGTCTATTTGGAGTTATGTGTTGCATCTTATTACCATCAAAAGAGACAATAAATATGTACAAAATACAATAAAATGTACTATAAGAAATATAATGGCACAAATAGTAATAAAATATTTGTTATTTTCAAGCTACTCTATTGTGTTTTGTTTATTTTAAAAATATATATATATTTTTTACTCTCATTCACTTATGATGTGACCATTTATGTGTTGTTCTATCTGTTTTAGACAATCATATCAAACATCAGCAAGGTTGTTGCCAAGATTACCTCTAGAGGAGGAAGAGCACAGAAACGGCCACGAACCACTTCACAAGATGCTTGCACGACTCCAGCAAAGAAAGCAAAGAGAGTATTAGGTTTGTCGAGCAGGAACCTCCTCCTGTAAGTACTTCATCTCCCATTCCAACAACGGATTCGCCAAATGTTTCAGTACGTTTTATATGGTTTATCAAGTTAAATATAATAAAGCATGACTTCATGTTATATACAGGTCAATATTGAGTATAAAAGTGGACTGAAAAGTTTTACATTAACTCCAAATCGCAAACATTTGGGCAAGTCTTTAGCAAGAAGAAGTACGTATGCCATTATATCTGATCTCATGAACAACCCAGGGAGTCGCAATTACATTTTGAAGAAGATTGGAATAATGCTACGACAAGAGCTTACTATAATGTCTTCTCACAAAACGAAGTCTATTTTAGGTAGCCAAGATATAGCTGATATGAAAAAGTTCACTTGGAGCAAAGTTCTAGATGAGCTTTCATTAAAAATGCTCCAATTCTTCATTCGTTGCTACTATTTTGCACATACCGACGTAGACCTCGAATGAACAGAGATGCTATTGTAGGCATGTGTAGTGCCATTCTGTTGAAATTCCGGTATTCAAGAATGAGCATGGTTCAAAGAATTTTGTCTTTGATCCTTAGTGCCGGAAGTAGTGGAAAACAGGTATGAATATTTAAAGTTTCTATGCTAATTGTGTTTAGTATGTTCTTTATCTCAGGTGTATGAACGACTGCAGAAGGTCAATGTGTGTATGTCCCATGTAACAACTAACAGGCTTGGAGAGGTTGGTTGCGACAATCAAACTAAGCAAATTTCATTTGATGTATGTTTTCACAGGAGGATCAATTTTTATCAAGTCAGTCGATTGGGCCAGTTTCAGAGGATGAGCTGTTTGATTCCTGTTCAGAGTCCACTTCTGAGTCCCACTCCTCCACCACTTCTAGTGCCCAAACACCTCAGTTTTCACCATTGTCTTCTGACATATCATTATTGGCTAATGAAGATACTGTTGAAGGAGGTGTTTTGACTTCACAATCGAATCTCCACAGTACTACTGAGGGGATGGAATCCTGTGGTAAGAATATATGCAGATAATTGAAGGCATAGGTTCATTTTAATTTTCTTTATGCAGGAGTTACTGCTACAAGTGAGGCAAACGTTCCAAAACAGCTAGGATACAATCTCATTGGTGACAATATTGACAAAGGAGTGAAAACGAGGTTCATGAGAGTCGAAGATCACAGCAACAAGTCATTGCACTACTTTCATGTGAAAATCGAGTTGATCTCAGGGAATATCCTGATGAACGCCCACAAGGATGTGAAGACTGTCCTAAACATCGAGCATTAAGGCTATTACCATCAGCAGAGGATGACAAAGAACTAAGACTTAATATTGGGACTATTATTGGTCGAATTCTGACACAACACATGCCGTATTTCAAGCTGACGTTTGAGGACATTTTGAAATGGCATATACCACATAAGTATTCTTCTGAAATGTCATCAAAGTCCATTGTAGTAAGTAATTGTAATTAAAGTCCTTAATTTCTTGTATTAACAGGATGTTCAATTGCTATTAGGACTTGCAATTGTCACTTTTATGTTTGAAACTGAGATCCTCCCTCTTCTCATGTCCAACCTAGGAATAGTCAATAGGGTTAATTAGACCATCTATTCATGAACAACTAATATTCTCGAGATTCCAAATGTTATGTGATTACTATCCACTATCTCAGGGAATTAGCTAAGGGCTAATTCCTCAATGTCTCTTACATAATTATTATTAGGTGCCCCTAGGTGTTCTAGCAAAGAATGAAAATTTGGGAGATGACATGGTTGACATCATGCTACACTTGCATCAGTATGTTCCTCTAACGCAAACAACAAAACAATTGTTTGTTCCAAGTATTGGAGAAGAGGTTGATATTATGTCAAGCATCACTTCACCCGATCCTTTTAGGCGGTGATCAACTGACAGCTGCACGAGCAAGAGGAGCCAAAAAGACTAGAGTAAATTCTGTGACTTGTGGCACTCGTCTGGATGGATTAATTCCCTGTGCAGAAGACTGGCACACTAAAATGAACTTGCTTGATGTAAGTTACTTTTAAACATCAATTACCAATATATTTTAATAATGCAATGTTTCATACTGGTAATTTGGAAGTATTATTATTCTATTTTCTCTGGAGCTGATCATGGTACACTGTATCAATTAAGAAATTTGATTGGGCGATCAAATGTATCTGGTGATCCTACAAAGAAGTACAATGAGTGTGATGATTTCTTCAAGTTAATTGTGAAGTGTCATAATATTTTGGTCGCAGCACTCTAACATTTAAATATGAAGTCACTTTCTGACGTTCCAGATATTGATAGTGTAAGTAATTCTGAAAACTTGTGGATGATACAAGCTGATGAACGAAAGACAATCCTTCAGGAAATATGTGAGGGAGTTGTGAACAAATTTGCCTCGTTTGATTTCAACCAATCACCAGCACCATCGCAAGACAAGGTCAGCTATTTATCATGCTAACATAATCCATCCCCCTCCCTTTTTATAGTCTGCTATATTGCTGTATTTTTATGCCTAATTATGTATTACATATATTTGTACATAATAGATTTTTGATTATGGCAGACAGCTCCTTGGTGTGGGATCATTTTACTTAGTTTTTTCAGATGCCATCAGGGAAGGTGATGGCTTACGAATACTACGGTATTGGAAATACCTTATACCACTTTTCAAGAGTTCGAATAGAAAAAACTATTCCATTGAAGTCCTCAATATGCTGAATCAATATGAGTATATGCTCACTCCTCGCTTGTCTCAAGAGCTCCTGTGGAGTCAATTTGTAAATACTCATAGTATTCCAGGACGCAATATTCCCTGTGACTTATTCCAAGAACATCTCAACCGAGTGTGCAAGGAGGCTGTTCGGGGGCTTCGGGCGAATAAAACTGAGAAGGCAATCACAAAGATAGGGAAGACATTGGGAACAGTGGTACCAGTTCTTGACAACTATGACACTGAAAATGGAGTTACCCATGTGTCTGGTGCTCATAAGGTGCCAAGCTCAGGAAAAGATGTCAACATGATTATCGAACATTTGCTAAAAAACAAAATATTTTCAATTAACCAGGGCAGATGTCACTCTTGTTTTAGCACACCTCGGGATGTTTTACATGTATTGGACAAAGACACTTTCATTAAATGGATCATTGATCATATTTAATTTTAATGATCTGCATCAGTATGAATTTCATCACATTTGTAAAAAAAAAATATTATCTTGAAAAAAAATGTTAGAAATCAATGGGAATTTTTTTTTAAATTATTCTTTTGAATTTGAGATGAAAGTGAAAGATAAGTGATTATCTGAACAGTGTGAACATGTGCAAAGCTTTTGACATACATCACAGCACAAACACAAAGGTCCATCATAAGTACGCGAGTACTCATCAAAATCTTGAAACAAGGTATCTCTTCTACACATGCAACATCATTAATTGAGTATTCAGTCATTGACTTATCCACATATCTCCTTCTGCCAGTATTCTTAACAAGAACTGCTAAGGAAGGAAGACTGTCACGACCAGCAGGACCTGTCTGTTGAATATAAGACTCGATGTCATTAGGGGATCCATAATGGATAACTTGGCGAATGTCATGACAATCAACCCCCATCCCAAATGCCACTGTAGCAATTACGACACGTAATATAGAATTACTGGTAAACAGGTTTACAATGCTCTCCTTTACTATCTCTTCCGTGCAGCTCATGTACATATCGACCAACCTGAATCTAGGGAGATCTGGTGCATCAGATGGTTCTGTAAACGAGTTTCCCAGACAGTTCTTAAAATACAGATAAATGTTTGCACAGTCTCTATAGTTTGTGCAGTACACAATCATTCGAGGGCATGCTTGTTGCTCTTGGTGAAGTCTCTTTGAAATCAAAGAAAACGTTTCTTCAACTGAGGAAGTCTGGACCACTGTGTACATCACATTTGATTTCACAGGAGGTCGTGAAACAATTAATTCATTTCTCATTCCAATGATACGTGCAATATCTCTTCTGAGTGTTTTTGTAGCTGTTGCTGTCAGTGCCATAATATTAACGTGTGATGGTAGTAAGCTTCTTATTTCACCAATTCTCAGAAGTAGCCTCCTAAATGTATCTCCCCTGATTTTTTTAAGATAACAATTAATTATATTTTTTTACAAAATATGTGAAACAGTATTGTGACATACCATTTTTTCACTGTGTGAGCTTCATCCACTATGAAAGCTCGAAGCTGATGAGAGTATACTTCTCCTATGAGCATTTCTCTCCATCTTCTACTTGCCAGAATCATCTCTGGAGTGAAATATACTATTTGATATGCTCCTTTTATAACGTCCTTTCTCATTCTTTCATCATCCTGCTCTCCAGAAACATAACAGGCTTTAATACCCATTCTGGACAAAACAGTAACCTGCAAATAACATTCTTAATAGCTAAAAATCATAAACTGCGGTTTATACTACAATAATAATAGAGTTGGCCTCTTCTGGAAACAGTCTGTCGTATAGTAGAGGCAAACACTGGAAACAAAGACTCTTCCCAAATCCTGTTGGAAGAACAACAAAAACATCCCTTCGTAAGATCCCTGTGATTACTTCCAGTTGTTCTGATTTCACTGAATATCCAAGTTTTTCAAAAAATGGACATCACTTCAGACCGAGCGGTCGACATCGCAGACATTGTAAAACGCACTTCTCTCCAGACTCGAGGTTGGGTAAGATATGCAATTAAGTTGATTCAAGCAATCTGATTGGAGCGCAACTATCGTTGCGCCGGAACAACTACTATACGTTCCTCATACCATTTCAGTTGTTGTATTTTCTGCCTTGTTTCAAGATTAAACTCTTTATACACCTTAAGAGTTAACCCTCCAGGTGATTGGGCAGCCCCAGCAACTCCGGTGGCAGCCTACTCTCAAGTATTCAGTTAACCCTGGATAGCTTAGATCCTATGGACTTCAGTTAACGCTGACTGACCCAGTCCCCTCTCAGTCTAATTAGCCAAATTTTGGAAAGATATTGAAGAAATACTAAAAACTAACCAAATTGTGTGGGAGAATTTATAAAAAAAAAACAACTCTGCAAGATATTTTTAGTGAATAACCAAAACAAAAGAGTCTGAAATTAAACCAAAACAACACTGGTATTTGCACCTGCAGTCTAATTTACATAAATAGTTAAAATGAAATCTGGGAGGGAAAAAATATTAATTTACAACTCACAGAGCCATTTCTAATTGGCAGTTCTTGGTTTTTCCACCTATGCAATGTGCAATCACTTAACTTGGTGGTAATTAACAAAATGTGACAATGTTTAAGGATTTTTATCTCATTATATAAATTATAATTAGTATGCATCAATAATCTAAGTGAATCATCTTGCTTAAAATGTGTAAGTTTCTGTTGTGTGTACGAATCACTGTACTTTGCACTTATTGTTGTTTTTCTTGTCTAATTCTTGCTGAAGTTCAGCTTTTTCTCTTTTTAGTTCTTCAAGTTCTTCCATAAGACTCGATGATTTATTGAAATCTGACTCCTCTTCTTTTTTAACTTTATCAGAATAGGGTTCAATACTGCCTTCTGGATGTTTTTTAGTCTCTTCTTCATTTAATTGTTTCTGGGCCTTCTCTAGTTCTTGTTTAGCTTTCTCCAACTCTTGCTTAGCTTTAACAAGTTCCTCCTGAGCTTTTCGTCTTCTCTTTTTTTCATGTTCTAGTTTGAACTGCCTGGTGTTTATTCGAGAGTAAGAAATTCCAATATCTTCCAATTTAGAACTCAAAGGATTGGATTCAAAGTGGTCAAGAAGGCCATCAATACTTTGAAACGATATTGTAGTACCCTGAAGGACATAGCTTGGGGTATCTTCATCTACAGCTATAAGAAAGTGCTGAAGTATTGATGAAGAAGGGCAGAAGACAGAGAGGACATATTTCTTCTTATTTGTGCTATATCGTGTAAGATAGCCTTTCTCTGGTGCCAAGGAGAGTAACTGAGCTGCCTCTGATCCAGATATTTCACCATGATAACTTCGATGGTGAATAATTTTATTTCTGCCTACCAGTTCCCCGAATCCAATATAGCCAGTTTCCTGGAAGGACATGAAGATTGATTCATGACGTTGTGATTAGTTTAACTTACTAAAAAATTTGTTATCATGGGAGAGGAAGGACAAGGAAGTTGGTCCATGCTTGTGTTGGAGTCTCTTCGGTGATTTAAGGTAATCTCTTCATATTGTGGCTCTTCTGCTCAATTAAAGGAAGCTTAAACTACAACTAACTGATTTTGCTAGACTATCTCACTCACCTGATGAAATGTCCATGCGGTTTGAAACTTGCATTACTTCAATTTCCTCCATGGGACAATCTATAAAACATTATATAGATGGGTTTCCATAGTCACAAACAAATACACAAATATTATATTAGAAAACTTTACCCATTCTATTACATTAATGAGATCAGGTGAACTATATTAAATAAGTTCTATATCATTATACTAGCAATAAAGTAAACTTATTAAAAACTTACCATTAATTAAAAGCTTGGCCATAATTTTAATGAAAATGTCGATATAGTTCTGCTTACAAATATACTACTCTTGCCCTTTCTTACACATATTAAATGACAAGCTGTTTACAAAATTAATTATTATGTTGTAAACATTGTTGTTGCATTAGATTATGAACAAATTGTAACAAATTACATACTGTGAACTGAAACTGTTTAGTAGCCGCCTCTCCATCAACCGTTAACTGCATCATACATTGGTAATTTTTGATATGGACAATCTTATTAGATCAACTGTTTTCAATATCTCAGTTAAAGCGATCAGATTATTATTTGCTGATTGAAGAGCCTATGAATTTCTTTATCGTTAAGATCCGCCAGTATCAAATTTTGGTAGCATATACTATTACAATATATATACTTTACCAAATCCTATGTAGCAATAATTGTAACAAACATGGAATGTGTTTGGAAAGTGACAACTATAGCTAATTAGTTTTTCTTCATGGCTACTGATTTCTTAATTTAATTATCATTATCTTGTCTCTCTTCTTTCAGTTTTCAATTTAGATATGAGTACTTTTATTTCATCCTCTACTACTCTTACAACAACAACATAACTTCCTGGCCTCTGCATACCGGCTCCAGAAGGAAAATGGCTAATTCTCCTCTTTGAATAGTCCACAATGTCTATCGTGTGCTGTTGAATAGATTCTATGCCTTTCTGATATTTAACACCAGTAAATAATATAGCTCCAATGAAGTGATAATAAAAAATGAACAAATAATATTTGTCAGTTCTTCAATTGTTAGATTTTGTTTAGTTTGTTGTATTAGGATTACCACGAACATCTTTGTGAATAGTAGGAAGTCTTTAATATGGCTTCATAATATTTTTTTTTATCTTGGTCAACATGCTGTCAGTCTAATCAGTAATGAAAATGTAGAAGTTTTGTAATATTTCACTAAACTTTAAGGATTCGGCCTTTAGAGTAGCTTTTTGTTGTTCTTTTTCTTCTTCATTAAGTTATTCCAAATATAGCTAATCCAGGAAAGGTAAGATCAAATCTTTGAGCTTTCTTTCTGATTCCTACAGTAATTAATAAATAAACCTTTATAGCAGTGGAAAACACCCAGGAAATACTGAATACCTAACTAGCTCCTTTTCCACTCCTTTATTATTGTGTATACTAGCTTTATAATTTTAATTTCATCTATCACAAAAAAAAATATTCAGAATGCCAGCAGAACATTTCTAGCTAATCGTTTGTACATGTGCCTCAATTCTCTTACAATTATAAAAAAAAAAAAAAAAAAAAAAAATTGGCATTGGAGACTTAGGTATGATAGAGTGAATAATAATAACAACAAATGTTCGGGGTTCTAGCAGCCAATAGTATGTAATTAAAATTTAACTCGATGTTTCAACTTCTTGCCAAAGTCCTCTTCAGGGGTCAACTTAATCTGGCGGGTCCAGGCCCACGTAGCGCGCGGAGGGTCTGGGGACATGACCGTACCAAATGTGTCCTGGAGGAATGTGGAAGCGGTGAATGCCCCACCTACTTTATACCTGAATTTCTACCGCAAATTAGCCACGATTACTTTACCTAGAGTTGAAAGGGTGGCTGGCACGTACAGGAATTTCAATAAGTAATTTGCTCAGAACAAATTTGGTATGGCCATGTCCCTAGATAGTCTCGCGTGGCCGACCCTTTTCCCTTTTATTATCCCCGCGCGAGCGGATAATAAAAGGGAAAAGGGTCGGCCACGCGAGACTAGTTCCCCAGACACATTCCCAGCGTAGCGGTTTGGTAAAGGGTCTGCTACGCCTGACTAGGGTCAATGAGGTCGAACTGTCCATGGTGGTGATAAAATAAACACAAAATAAACGGTGTGCTAACCAGAGGGCACGCTTACTGTTTTTTATATTCTGAAGGGTGATTTGCAGACAGCCTGCATTAACAATGCATACGTTTAGAGCTTCCTGAATGCTGGCTGTCTATGCTGCATGCAAATCACCCTTCAGTATATCATGAAAGTAATCGTGCCCTCCTGTTATCTCGTCTTTTATTTGGAGTTTATTATATCACCCAACCTCATTGACCCTTGATGACGACTTGGGTAAGGAGTCGAAGATTCAGGTTAAGTTTTAATTAACATAACATTGGCTGTTACAACTGAGAAAATTTGCTATTACTTTAATTATTTCCGCTGAGAATGACTGAATCAGAGTGAATGATTATCACATGAAAAGTTAGTAACTGTAATAATAATAAGTCCTAACAATCTTAAAATCTATATGTAGTCAAAGTGGTACCTTGCTGACTGCAAAGAAGAGCAACATTAAAGTCTTATAAAACTTAACATATGCTATGGACCTTTTGATCTATACCATAAAAAATATTGTGATCCATGCACTTAACATCAGTTGTACTGTGCAATACACACACTATTTTTCTTTCTAACCCTATTCATATATTGAGCTATGTTTCCCAATTATGTACACCTTGCCCAATTCATTTACATGTAAACCCTTTACCTCACACATGCTTGAACGGATTGTGAACGGACTATGTCATAGTCAACCACTCCCCTCTCAGTTCAGATTTCCCATGTGTTCAATAAGTTCAACCAGACTTGAAAGTATGTGGGGTTGCTCTGGTAGCAGCAACTTTGAAGGCAAGTGGTCTGACCTGAAATTCCTATGTTCTACTCCCACTCTGCTCTCACCTATGAGTCGAGGTTGCAGAACAGCATACAATTCCCATTAACACACTTACCTACAGAATTTATATTTTTTGTGTTACAATGTGCATTTTAAAATCATAACAACTATAGCTAGACATCTAAGACACTGGAATAACTTATTTTTGCACTATTAGAACTGAAATTTAGCAGAATCAACATTCGTATAATTGATGTGATATAAACTTGCAGGTGTACAATATTGAGAAGTATTATTAGCTCTACTGAGTTAGTACACTATCTTTTTTTTTAGATAACTATTTGCGAAAAATAAGAGTGAGGCAATGAGATAGCTATAAAGAGTAGCTATAGGTATTACAAAAATAATTGTACAAAAGATGACATAGCAGATTGACCACAAGGTTAGATATGGTTATCATGAAGAAATCTTTTGCAAGCCTCCACCCATTGTCCTGAGTAAGGACAGTCAGAGTTAATCACTAGAGTCTTTCCTTCAAAGTGTTCCATGTATATATCTGAGATGTCCTTGAATGTAATAAATCCATTGTTGAAACACCAGTCTCCGGTACTTCTTTTTCCTGGACCAATACAGTGACTTGTTACTATAAATAATATGCAATACAATGTGTGATGTTTAATAGAATAGAGCTATTCATAAAATATTGAAGTAAAGCTTCACATAATTCAGCAATGTAATGTAAAAACTCTACTTAGCAGTGTTATAAAGGAACTTAATCCTAGTATTAACTATTAATTGTTATTTTATCAAACTTACCGGTAACTAAATGTATGGCTTTAGTATTTTGAAGCCTTATAGCTTTGGAAATACAAGCAAATAATTTTTAGCTGTTATAGCAAGCTTAACAAGTGCCTATTATATCGGTAATGCTACAAATACCATCAAATAATAATGTTATTGTAACATATATATAATATATATATGTTCCATACTAGATGTCTTCATTTTTACATAGCCAGTGAGGCTTCACAGATACCACAATATTATTACACAATACCCTCCAATACATTATTACTTATAAAAACTTTTCCATGTTTTCCATGTATTACAGCTACCTTCCTCTATAGGGGGAAGCTTACCCAAGGAAGTCTGAGAAGCTTCTAAAATGTCAGCTGGTGGTGTGAGGAGCAAATTTATAGTATAAGGTACCAACCCTAGTACAATTACTGAAGTGAAGATATCTAGTATTTGTTTATTTATTTGTTTGCTTATTTATTTGTTTTTATTATTTATTATATTTTTATTTGTTAATTTTTTTCAACTTTTCACTTTACATAAAAGTAAAGCTTCACTAAAATCTATACTCAGCAGTGTTATAAAGGAACTTAATCCTAGTATTAACTATTAATTGTTATTTTATCAAACTTACCGGTAACTAAATTTATGGCTTTAGTATTTTGAAGCCTTATAGCTTTGGAAATACAAGCAAATAATTTTTAGTTGTTACTGCAAGTTTAACAAGTTCCTATATCATTAATGCTACAAATACCATAAAATAATAATGTTGTTGTAACATGTATATATAATTATATATATTATATAATATATATATATATAATATATATTATATATATTCCATATTAGATGTCTTCATAATAGTTTTTTAAATGTACATTGCCAGTGAGGCTTCACAGATATCACAATATTATTACACATTACCCTCCAATACACTACTATGCTGGTGGTATGTGTAGCTCCTATGAACTAACGCTCCAAGTTTTACAGCCGAATTTATAGTATAATCACCAACCCTAGTACAAACTACTGAAGTGAAGATATCTAGCATAGAATGGACCACTTTGAGTGATATGGCAAGATATTTCACTCTCAAGCTTTATTTCCACTTGCCTCTGATTAGTGAAAATGCATTAACCAGCTTGGGAAATATTTGGCTGTATCACACTCTGACTGATGTTATGAGCATTGCAATTATAATATCCATCATTAAAATGAAGGATTGTTAAAACCGTTCAGAAATATTAGGTTATTCAAAAGTATTGATTAATCTGGTCTGGTTTAATGGTTTAATCAACCTTCTACATAAATAATGCAAATTAATTATCTTACCTCCATCTTCTGCTAAGCTGTTCCGCATTATAAATATTTCGTCCGGTACTTTCTGCTTATTCCTCATTTTCCTTATAGTCAACTGATTTCATCTTATCCCTGTCATATTTTATGTAAGCATCTTTGGTCCAGTTAAAAATTCCTTCCTGTGAAGTTAATATACCTAACTCTCTGTGAAAAACATAATGTAAAGTAATGCAACAATATTTCTTTTTTATAAGCAAGGAGATTATTATTCCATGTTACAGAGTTATAATAATTTTCTCAGTTGGTAGTTAACAGTTTCATATAAAAAATGTATTCAATAACATTAAGAATTAGCTAGTGAACATGATGGTGGTTCTTGAATTTTAAACAATTTTGGTGTAACCGTCTTGGTAAAGTTTTTATTTATTTATTTATTTGTTTATTGGTATATTTATTTATTTATTTATTTGTTTATTTGTATGTTTATTTATTTATTTGTTTTTTTGTTTGTTTGTTTGTTTGTTTGTGTATTTATTTGTTTGTTCACTTTTTTTATTTTATTATTAATTATATTTTTATTTGTTAATTTTTAGCAACTATTCACTCCAGCATTGCTGTATTTGTACTGCTTGATTGCTTCATTCTTTATAACCCTTCTCTCCACTCTCCTTAAGAAATTTGTATCCTTTTTCAATGACTACCCACTAGCCATTTGCATTTCACCATCAGCTCCTATACACACTCCAGTTTCTTACATCTTGTTTTGTCTTCACTTTTCATTTTTAGATTGGATGGTCCAATTAGAGTGGGAAAATGATTTAGATACTTAATCTTTTCAGATCAGTTACAAGGAATTTGCATGAGGATACTGTAGAGTGAGGATTCGACCAGATATATTTCAGGTTTCAATCATCCAAGAACATGCAAAAAAAACAAAAAAAATCAAATTTATGTGTCAATACAATACTAAATGACAATCTAATAAACAATAATGATGACGACCATTACGGACATAAATACATTATTGTGAGTTACACTACAGATACTATGAGACATTAGAATCCATGTGCTTAATGAAGAACTTTCAACTCATCATCCCAAGTTTAGGTACCCAGAACACCACTATTAGTGGCAGTGATGATAGAAATTGTAATAGTTGTTATCAGGTTTTTTTTAATAACTATCATGGTTGGATCATTGTTCCACAATTTATGCTTGTAGGACTTAGAATAATGTTAAGAAAATTTGTTTTTGCATTATAGAACCAAAATTTAGCCAAACGAACAGTCATTATAATTGACATGATACAAATTTGCAGGTGTACAACATTGAAAAGTGTGATGAGCTAAATGAGTCTGTACACTATCTTTTTTTCAGATAACAATTTATGAAGAATAAGAGTGTGGCAATGACATACGAAGAGTGGCTGTAGGCATTACAATATTGTACAATAATGAGTTCTGGCATGTTTAATATTGAAATTTAGTAAAAGTCAGCATCAATAATATCTTCAATACCATTCTTTACTTTCCAAATATACTGTTCAGCTTCTTCAAGAGTGAATATCTTTTTTGATATTCTACCAAACTGATGCATGTCATGAACTTCAAGAAATTCTGCTTGTTCTTTGAAACGCTCTATATTACCCAGGTCATTTGTTAACAATATCACATACCACTCATTATTGTTTCCTTGGAACTTGTTAACTATTCTACTTCTTCTTGATTTCTCTTCATACGTAAACCCAGGTTGTAATAGACATCGATCATCTGGTGTTTGATTGCAAAATATTTTTGTGGAGTCCACAAAGCAAGTGGTATGGTCTGGGGGAACTATGTTCACATCTGTTTTTATGTACTTGGCTCCAGTGTCTACATCTGTACGATTCGCTCGAGCTGAATAAAGAAGTGTACTTCCTATTTCGTGAGGTTGACAAGAACAAAAAACTTTTATTTGAATCTTTTTTGACATCGCAGAGTGACCACAAGGTTGGACATGGTTATCCTGAAGAAATCTTTTGCAAACCTCCACCCATTGTCCTGAGTAAGGACAGTCAGAATTAATCACCAGAGTCTTTCCTTGAAAGTGTTCCATGTATATATTTGAGATTTCCTTGAATGTAATGAAGCCATCCTTGAAACACCAGTCTCCAGTATGTTTTCTTCCAGGTCCAGCATAGTGAACTGTCACTATAAATATAATAATAACCAAAGCAGTCACTAATCTCAAATAAAAAATTTTTTTAGGGTTTTTACATTTCTAAATCTCTGTCTATTATACTGTAGGCAATGAAAAATTTCTTATTTTATGATTATTAATGAGCATGAATTAAGAATTGTATATATTTAGGCAGTGATTCAAGGAAAAAAACTACATTTCTTTCAAGTATATTATTTAATCAATGGTGCCAGTGTAAATTTATACTATACACATAGAGAGGCAAAGGAAAATTCACATTTTTAATTGTATTCACAACAATATTTGAGGTTACTTGCTTAGTTATTAGGTTTGCTAATTCCTAGGGGCTCTATACAGCATATCCAATTTCTTTAATATGAGATCAATTAAATAAACAAAAATTCTTAATTACATAATATGCATTGTGTTCATGGTTTAAAGGTGATCAATCTAAGAAAAAGTTCTTCCACACTTTATGATAGGTATGTATAGATTAAAAACAACAACACACAACACTTCCATACCTCCATCTTCTGTTAAGTTCTTACACAAATGTAATACTTTCTCCAGTATTTCCTTCTTGCACATAGATCGATCTATGAGCTCAACAGACTTCATTATATTTGTATACTTAATATACTTTGCATTCATTATATCAGCATCACTAGTATAGTTAGGAATTCCCCTTTGTTTGTCTTCTGCAGTCAATACCCCAAACTTTTTGTGGACGACATCAGGACTCTCCGCCTCTTCTGACACAAATATAATTACTTCTCTTGTACCTCCAGCAGCATACCAGGCATAATCTTTATCTAGCCGTACCCAAGGTTCACTTTTTTTGTAATCTTTTTCTAAATATAATATATACCATTATGTAAGTTCCATTAAGCCAAATTGATCTTTGCAAAACCTTTAATAAAAGAGTTAAGCACAGCCAGAATAGAGGATGTGCATGATGACATCATTTATATTCTGGCCATGCCCACTTATGAATCATTGATCGACATAGCTTTACCATAGCAATTGTATCAGTTTATCCCACTGCTGACTCTATCTCATGCAGCAGCAGGATCATAGCTTTCAGCTTCAGGATCATAGCTTTCAGCTTCAGGCTCATAGCTTTCAGCTTCAGGCTCATAGCTTTCAGCTTCAGGCTCATAGCTTTCAGCTTCAGGCTCATAGCTTTCAGCTTCAGGCTCATAGCTTTCAGCTTCAGGCTCATAGCTTCCAGCTTCAGGCTCATAGCTTTCAGCTTCACGCTCATAGCTTCCAGCTTCAGGCTCATAGCTTTCAGCTTCAGGCTCATAGGTTTCAGCTTCAGGCTCATAGCTTCCAGCTTCAGGCTCATAGCTTTCAGCTTCAGGCTCATAGCTTTTCAGCTTCAGGCTCATAGCTTTCAGCTTCAGGCTCATAGCTTTCAGCTTCAGGCTCATAGGTTTCAGCTTCAGGCTCATAGCTTTCAGCTTCAGGCTCATAGCTTTCAGCTTCAGGCTCATAACTTTCAGCTTCAGGCTCATAGCTTTCAGCTTCAGGCTCATATTACAGCTTCAGGCTCATAGCTTCCAGCAGAGCTACCAAATTAAAGAAGTAGATGGATTATGAAATTTCCAACGAGCTAATACCAAAGTTTTGGATGATTTGGTGGTATGTTGTGGATAGTGCTTCATCTTACTAACTGGCTCTTCTCAGAACTCATTACCAAGTGGTGTTGTTGCTGCTATTTTTCTAAGAACACAATGCCACGGGTCTTTGCTACTAGTGGGGATAGTGAACTCGCAGTTTTGATTGTTCCTAGAAGTAATCTGGTGGCTGTTAGTGCTAGCATATGGAATTGCTGGGTTTTTTTCCTACAAACTACTCTCCTCTAACCACAGATTGTTTTGATAACACAGGCAGTAAAATTTTGAAGAGTGTCTATACTTGTTATTTTCCAGGATATTGTATACCAAAAAAAAAGTTGTTCTTCTATGACCTTCCTATAATCTATTGAAAGATATATTGGACAAGTGCTTCTAATACTATTCTTTTTGATAGCCATTGTGTTTTATGAAAGCATTTTAAAGTAGAATTAAACTGTGGTATGTCTGCTGTATTCCATTTATTTATCCATTGCTTCCACATCCAAAAACTAGGAAGAGACATGATGCCGACAGATGATAATCCTCCATACAAACTATCACTTTGAAATATAATATATGTACTGTCATATGCATGCAAGTCCTCTATTTGGATTATTCCTGATCTAGTGTAATCATGAATAATTTTCAAAAAATTCTGAATATAAGCGTATATTATTACATAGGCATACTGATAACTTGCTGTTCATGGGGGTGAAATAGAGCAATTAATATATTTGAAGAGCGATTCAGAAAATTGGTTTCTTCAACTAATTTAATCATAATATTGTAACATACCTTTGAATGAGCTCACATCAGCTACTAGTGCTTTTCCCAACTCTTCAGATACACAAGATAGATTAACATCTTCCAGTAATGAACAGAGTCCATTCCAAGTACACGAATAGTTTGGAGACAAAGTTTTTTCATCTCTCAACCATATTTCAATGATTTCCTGAATGCATTTATCAGGATCCCCACGATTTCTTTCTTTAATGGACTGCTTAGTGTATGGATCTACCTTCAGCATATCAGATACCTGGTCCCAAACTGAGGATAATGCCTGATAGAGTTGCAACTTCCGTATAGTTCCACCACCATCTGTCCATTTGATTAAATGAAGCAGATCTAGTGTTAGTTTTAGTTCACCTACAAAATTATTGCTATAGTACATCTAATCCCCATGATCACATGAATTCCACCTACCAGGTTGAAGAGCTGTCGCCATTATCTCTTAAGTGGAAAGACGAGTACAACTGTTAAAACAGAAGTGTTCTTTTGAAGTGTAAATCAAGAGAGTAAAGCTTGTATTGTTGTAGTAACACTCAGATGGACTGACTCTAGTGGCACTATACTCTACTTATAGGAAGATCCAAGACCACATGAGCTCATGTCGCTTCCCTCCCTTAAAAATAAACACACACACACATCCAAACTTGTCTCAATACATCTGTTACAGTTCAATTGTTCCCGAAGCTATGTCAGTATAACTACCTAGTAACATCAATATAACACCATCCAAACACCTGACAGTAAAGCATAGCCATATGTGGTTTCTTAGAATTAACATACAGTATAGACTCTGAGTTAGACTAGCTTATCACAAGTTTCAGTGTATAATTTACCAATTTATATTGAGTCTATGATATCATCCTATTGCCTCTTTTGAAGCAATCTTCAACACATCAATTTACGAGAGAGTCATTAGGCTAATTTGTTTGTTGGTTTATAGTATGAAAAAAATCATTCAAACATGTCAAAAATCAGGGGTGAACTAAAAATTTATATAAAGGGGAAAGTAAGGGCATGATGTACTAAATACCAATATACGCTCATGAAAACCAAGAAGAAAACAAAAGTTTAAATAACAACAAAACACAAAATAACAAAATTTTTCCAGTAATAGTAATATACTTGGATGGAAATTAGATGATATAATATATAATTTATTTACTTCAATTTTTACTTGCTAAAAAAATTATCTTATCTTCCCTTATAAATTCCTTAGCAATATCCATTTATGTTGGTTTAATGCTTGTCTTTGTAACTATGCCTCAACATGATTATGATAAAATTGAACTTTTATCAGAATCATCAATTCTTCTCTTCCTCACCAAGAAGACAACTGATTCACTATAATGACAGCTGTATGCACTATTGCAAAAAATAATCTAAAAGTTTAACCAATTGTGATCTGGCCAAACTGAAGGAGAAGAAAGTTAGAGACATAGCTATATAGAGGCAAAGGAGAGTTCAACTTTGTTAATTTTATTCACACCAATATTTGAAGCTACTAACTCAGATATTTAGCATGGGAATTTCCAGGGGCTCTAAAACTTAGTCTATCCTATTTCTTTCGCATTAAGATCAAAATTAATACCACAAGTTTATTAATTTAATAGTTTGCATTGTGTACCTGATTTAGAGGTGATCAAGTTAAGAAAAGTTCTCTCCCATTTTACTATTAAATGTGTATATAAATATATATATAAAACACTTCCATACCTTCATCTTATGTTAAGTTACTGCACAAATTCAACATTTTCTCAAATTTTTCTTCTTGTTCATAGATTGATCTATGACTTCAATTGATTTCTCATCCCTAGTATACTTGCATTCAATATGTCAGCATCGCTGGTATAATTATGAATTCCATCCTCAGTTAGCCTTTGATTGTTTTCTGCAGTCAATATCTTTTTTGGACAACATCAGGACTCTCTGGCTCTTCTGACACAAATACAGCTACTTATCTTGTACCTAACGAAGTACAAGGAATAATCTTTATCTAGCCTTATCCGTAGTTCATGTTTTTTGTCATTTTTTTGTATTACTCAAGCTTCACGTAATTCTTCCTCTTTATTTGGTCTAACTCAAACTTCACACATTATGTACACATTATTTTTACTATTCTAGCCCATGACACTGCAATAAGGACAAACTTAATCGTACATAGTCTGACAAAGAAAATATATGCTCAGAAAGACATAAATGGTGAAAAATGACAAGAACTCATCCAGCTTGAAGCATCCAAATTCTTCTAAACTCAATTTTATTAGTTGGCATAATTTTTTTGGAAACATAAGAGAATATGGCTTATGTGACATTCTTCATACATTATTGTCGAATTAGACTGCAGCCACTACATGAATTTCTGGCCATTGCATACAAATTCCAGAAAAAATTATCAATGATCTACTTTGAATCCTCTAGCTGAAAGGTCTAACATCTTCATATTTACTACCTGTAAATACAATTTCAACAAGATGATAAATAAAACATGAGCTATATCAAAAAGATTTGTCAACTCTTGAATTTTCTTGCTCATAAGCTGTCTCTGATGGAAGCAACATGTTGTTGTTGTTTTGTAAATAGGAGGATTTCTCAACGCAGGTGGAATAATAATTTGTATTCAATTAAAATATTGTCAGATTGATTTGGAAGAAAACATAGCAGTCTTGCAGTACTTCATTAAACTTTCAACCTTATGTTGAGGGATTGTGCTGTAAGAGTAGCTTTCAGTTGTTCTCTTTTTTTCTTCATTAATTTTATTCCAAACTAAATCCAGGAGACGTAATTGTATCTCACATATCTCTATATTTAGGATTATGTTGATCCTCAATTAATACCCAGGATAATATATTAACAATATGTCCAGCCAATTTTTTACAGTACAAAATTATTACTAGTGCACTCCAGTATAATTTTGAACTAATCACTTGTATTATGTTTAATAAACAGTGTTTCATATCTGTCTACACAATGCACTTCACAGTTCCTCCTCTAAAAAATTATTCCAGCACTAATTATGTCTTGCTTCACTTCACTCATTTCCTCTCCTAATAATGCACATTTTTAACCAATTTAATATAAGCATCTTTAATGCTTTGTGTGAGACTAAATATATTATAATGTAAAATTGAGAGGGAAGGATAGATAGATGTACAAAAGGAGGTGTGCAGCATTAAGCCTGAAATCGGGCAGATTTACTTCACTTCCTGTGAGAAGAAGCAACATACAAGCTAATTTAGCTATTCTCACGAATAAAATGTATATTTTATCAGGAAATAACTATTATCTAAACTCAATAAAAGTATGAAGTCATAGTAACAATTGGACAACAAATTAAATAATGTAAAAAAACAATTGTTAAATTAATTAGAATTATAAATCTCCTTTCTTTCATTCTTATATATTAATTTCTTAGCAACGTCCATACATTCCGTGTGTCCCTTTTTTCTTTGTAAATAGGTATGAGAATAGCATCATAAAAATGCTGAATTATCACCCATGACCCTCAAATTGTCTTTTTTTACCTAGGAAGCCCAAGACCTCTGATTTGCCATAATAATAGATGTAAATAATACCAACTGAATTCTGTATTTAGTACAACTACTGAGATAAGCAGTTTAAATCTTATTGGTTTTGTAAATTGAATCAACTTCCTGAGCCTAACATCAATATCATGAAGTTTAATGCTCAATGGTGGTAGATTTACAAGGTGTAATAAATCTGCATGCAGTGTGTTCCCTGCGCCTTCCCAAGCCATAAATCTAAGGAGCCAGTACCTTGCTAGCCCCCTGACACTATCATCATCCTAGATCCACCTAGCCTGGTGGAGGACCCATGTAGCGTGCTAAGTGTGCGGATAGTAGTCTAAGGACATGACCATACCAAATTTGTTCTGGAGGAATGTGGAAGTAGTGAGTGTCCCACCTCCTTTATACCTGAATTACTACCACATATTAGCCATGATTGCTAAATCTAGCATTGAAAGGGTGGCTGACACACACACAGGAATATCTATTTGTGGTTGAGGAGAGACATTTCCCGTAATTTGCTAACGGTAATTGACCGCCGCAATATATGTGCGGCAGAACAAACTTGGTATGGCCATGTCCACAGACCCATTCCCAGTGTAGAGGTTTGGGAAAGGGTCTGGCTATGCCAGACTAAGATCCACTCTGCCAGTATAAGCATATACAGGGGTTAACTGCTGTGCAGTTTGTATTGAAAGGGTGTAAGGTGCTAATGTATAGTAAGTGAAGTTTAAATCAAGCTCTGTACTTTTCATTCACATACATTGTCATTCACATTGTACTTGATATATTAAATAAACTAAGATTTAACAAAATTTAGAAGTAACCTAAATAGACAGACTCTAGTGGTAGCATATTCTACCAATAGGAAGATAAAATCTCTGTAGCTTCCCCCATGTAAAAAGGAAACACAAACACCAAAACTTGCCTTGATACATCTGTTTCATGTTCCTTAGTGTTACAGAAGCTATATCAGTGTAACTACCGAATAACACGAGTACAACTGTTGTACTCATGTTATTCGGTAGTTACACTGATATAACTTCTGTACTGAAGCTATACAGTTACACTCACTACTTGCTTATTCTGGCGAACATCATCTAACACTTGGCAGTGAAGTCCATCCATATACTTCATATGAATTAACATATAGTTAGTCACTGATTTAGCCTACATCACACATCACAAGTTTAAATGTATATTTACACTTTATATTGAGTATAATAATGCTAACATCCTATAGCCAATTATTAGACAATCTTCAGTACATCTGCTTACAAGGGTTCTTCTTAGGCTAATATTTTTGTTTGTATAGTGAGAAAAATAATCATTCAAACCACGTTGTAAAAAGAGGGGTGACGAAAAATTGATATAAGGGGAAGGGAGAGGGTACCATGTACATAAGTACCAATTTATTGTCACAAAAACCAAAAGAAAACATTTAAATAACAACATAAAAACTTCAGCTAAATAGCAACAACCAAAACTTAAAAAAAAGAAAAGAAAAAAGAAACATATAATTAAAAAATTGATGCAAAAGTTAATATAGTTAGTCCGATTAATACTTCCTGAGTTCTGTATTATGTACAGGTCATTGTGGTGAGCAGTATACTTTAATTGGTTTTGAAAATTATATTAGATTTGTTAGTGATTCAATTGAGAAAAATAACACATAACTTTCTCCTCTAACATAAAATACCGTCTTGCTTACATTATTATGACCTCTTATTTTTTTAACCTTTTTCTTCTAGCATATTGTTGTATTTAGGATACATAGTTCTTTTATGATGTTTATTGTCACCATTCAGTTTGGTCAGCATAGCTGGGCCCTATTATATTAAAACGTGTTGTTTCATTAAACCTATTATATTCTCTGAACTTTCATCACATACATACTTACACACAATACTTGCAGGTTAGATTTAACAAATTGAGAAGAGGACTAGATGAATTGACTCTGGTGGCACTGTGCAATACCAATAGGAAAAATTAATACCACATGAGCCTCTGTAGCTTCCCCCATAAAATAACAACATCAACAACACACATACACACGCACACACACACACACCAAAACTGGCCTCCTTACATCTGTTACCATTCCAATTGTTCCAGAAGCTATATCAGTGTAACTACCTTGTAACATCAATATAACGCCATTCAAATGCCTGACAGTGAAGTATGACCATATAATTTCTTAGAATTAACATATATTTGACTTGGCCCAGCTTATTACAAGCATTAGTGTATAATTTGCATATTAATATTGAGTACTTGCTATGATGCAATTGCCAATTCTTAGGCAATCTTTAGAATATCAGTACAGTGCTTCCAGCTTAAAGAGCAAACTTTTTGAAACACTATGCTATGGTCAATTTTATCTCACGAAACTGTAGTTACAAATTTCTTGTTACTAAAAATACAGGTTAATACAAACACAGCACCACAAGGCTCCTCAGAAACTTCAAACCACACTTCTCCCATAGACTCTAATACATTATCGCCATTTTATTTTGTCGTCATTATTTTCTTCCGAGTCGTCACTGGATCGTCATTCAATCCTCCACGCTTTATTCGTCATTGATGATGTGGTCCAAACGGTACGTTCCCTATTAATTTTTTGCTCGCGTGTAGGTACTTTCCCTTATTAGAAATTGCAGCGTGCTAATTAACTTTATAACTTAGTTCATGAAATACAGTATTATATCATTTGACCATTAATTTTACCGAACAAATACAGAATTATTCTCTCACCTTAATTTCCTGAATCGTGGTAATTTGTGTTGCACCCAATTTAAGTCATTCTGATTACCTCAATAACCAGAAACTGGTGAACAAGCTTGCAGTTTTACACCAAAAACACAAAAACAATGGCCAGAGTTATTACTGTAATTTTAGCTAACAAGTATGGAACTATGTACTTACCACAGCTTCTCCTAAGTAATGGTAGAGCTACCTTAGTTTTAATAATTAGCCATTCTGACTATGGGTTGTACTTGATTTAATATTCTTGCTTAAAATTTTCACACTAGTTAATAACTTCAATTGGTTCTGTTGTTTAAAACAAGTATTTTCCAACCAGTTTTTTTTCTTCCATTTCCTACTGTTCGAATAATAGAGTACAGTGAATAGAGTAACCAAAGGGTCATGGATGTCCCTAACTATATATTATATATATATGTATATATAATAAATATATAATACTTATAGCACGAGTCAGAGTACAATAGGGGAAAATATTTTACGAGCACGCAAAATATTTTCACGAGCCAAAGGCGAGTGAAAATGTGGCGTGAGAGTAAAATATCATTCCCATATTGTACGACGAGTGTGATAAGTGATTTATTGCTTCTTTGAAATTTTTCTCAACCGGTTACAATACAATTTTCATTGATTTTACTCGCTACGCGCATGCGTAGTGTACCGTACAATATAAACCGTACAATATGGGAGAATACAGAACGCTCGCGTGATGCGGAAATATTCAATTAAAAATATAAAAGGTGCAATAAAATAATTTATAGCCCGTTACCCGAGCGACCGCGCTTGTCGTTAAGAACTATAAATCTGATACAGTCTGGTATGCTCGTAAGAAAATGTATTAGCGGGGAAAAATCTGATATAGTTCTTAGCAACAATAATTATGGTGGAAGGCAGATCAAAGCAAAATGGAATAATGAAGAGTTTGGGTACTTAAATACAATTACTAAGATAGCTAACGCTATACTTTGCTGGTTGTTTATGTTTGGGCTATAAAATAGTTATAAACCAAAATCATTAGGTTTGTATTTCAATTTATAAATCCTCGCCACTCGGGCTGCGCCCTCGTGTCTCGGAGTTTATAAATCGCATACAAACCTCAATTTTGGTTTATAACTATAACATATATAAATATATATTATATACACTTAAGTAAATTCCATTTAACAAAATTGGTCATCACAAAGTTGATGAGGAAAGAATAGTACCTTGTATAAGTGGAAAGAAGAGGAGTGACCACCTATTTCCTGACAATGTTCCAAGCATTATTTGTTGTAGCAATAGTCCACTTGAAACAAAAGCGGGTACAAAAATTGAAACTTAAGAAGAGAGCCATTCAGATTTTAGTATAAAGAATGTACTAAGAGAAGAGTAAAGAAAGAAGAAAGATTATTAGACTCTCTCTTTCACTGACTATTTTTTGTAACCATACAGATTAATTTTTTTTACTAAATTGTACTACTAAAGGTTCCTGACATGCTTCAACATAATATATAGTCAGTTCCCCATCCCCTCCTCCTGTTTATGCTCCTGATCTGGTGCTAAAATCAACTGAAATTTATGGGAGTGATGGACTCCATTAATAGTGTACTGCAAAATTAATTTTGCTTTAGCTACTTATGTATATGCACACAGAGAATAAATATTTAACTTGCAATGTAGATTATGTCCTTTATTGTGTCCTCCTATAATCTTCTTTGCTATAACAGTAAAGATGTGAAATGAAAGTACCTAATTAGTTTTGATTTCTGATGTGGTTGTTCATTGACCTGCAATAACCATTTGAGTAAAACAGTTTATTTATTTATTTATTTATTATTCATTCATTATTTTTATTATTTTTATTTATTTGTTTTTGTATTGGTTTGTTTGTTTATGTATTTATTTATTAATTCATTTATTAATTAATCAATTTATTTATTTATTTGTTGTATTTTTGGTTTTATTTAAATTTTTATTAATTTTTTTATTTCTACTTTTAACTTCTGCTAATTTAAGACATCTCCATCCTTTATCAATGACTGCCCACTAGCCATTGGCATTTTAATCTACTCTCATACATATCCTAAAGCTATAGAAGTACATCACTTGTTTTATCTTCACTCCATTTTTACCTTGTTGAAGATCCTCTGGGATTGAAGATTATCACTAAATCTTCATGATTTATACTTAGTAAATGTTTTTTTTTTGAATAATTATTGTGAGTAAGTAACAGCAAAAGTGAATCTAACTCTTCATGATTATAGCTAATGTACTGTTGGGACAGGACTAGGGCTCGGTAAATTATGCTAGCATTTTTTTGAGCATTTTAGGTACAGTGAAGCATTAAGAATAATGCTGGCATTATAGGTCAAATTTGGAGCATTTTGGGAATGAATTCCTGAGTTGTACATAATAATTAAAAATTTGTATGTAAGCATGTGTGTTATTATCAGCAAACACATCTAAGCTTAGCTTGCAGCTGTAACTTGCAGCTGCAAGCTTAGCTTAGCTGTACTAGCTACTAGCCAGCTTAGAAAATGGCTGAGTGTCTAATGGATACAGAGACTGAAATTCCTGATGTTTGTAACAGCCCTGAGCCTAGCAGTTGTGAGGTTGATGTTCCTAATCTTATGAGAGAAGAAATTACTGATATCAGTCTCAGCAGCTCTGGCCCTAGCAGTAGTGAAACTGTTGATGTTCCCAATCTTTTGAGCAGGCTGAAGTGTCCTGCTTCATCCGATTTGTCCCGAAAAAGAAAATTGAAGTCTAATCCACCTAAAGGCTTACGGTCTGGTAAGGGTTCCGTTGCTGTTGAGCCCTCTATTCCTCCTTCCACCAGAGTTAAAGAATTTCCTAATGAGCACTTATCTGTGGTATCAAGAAAGTTATTTTGTCAGGCTTGTAGAGAGCCTGTGTCTGTTAAGAAGAGTGTTTTGCAACAGCATATTAGATCAGCTAAACATGGTAGTAGCAAAAAGCTTTTAGTTTCTAGGAAAGCTCAAGATAAAACAATAGCTGATATGCTACGGAAGTATGATAAGAACAAACACCCCATTGGAGAAGGTCTTTCTGATGAAGTGAGAGTTTTTCGTATTAAAGTAGTTAAATCTTTCTTGAAAGCTGGCGTACCACTGGCCAAGGTAGACTGCTTTAGAGAGGTGTTTGAAGAAAGTGCTTTTAGGCTTTCTCATAGTAGTAACTTATCTCAGCTTATCCCTTTTATTCGTGAACAGGAGTTTGCTAGTATCACAGAAGACATAAAAGGAAATAATATTGGTGTAATTTTTGATGGTACCACACATGTGTGTGAAGCCATGGTTATTGTACTTCGTTTTATCGATGCTGACTGGCAAATACAACAACGTGTTGTCAGGCTGATGCTATTAGCTAAGAGCCTTACAGGTGAAGAAGTGGCCAGGCAATTAATCATGTGCCTATCTAATGAGCTTAGTGTTTCTTCAAATCAGCTAGTAGCAGCAATGCGTGATCGTGCTTCAGTCAACAATGTAGCAATTCAAACTCTAAAAATTGTTTATCCATGTCTTCTAGATGTGGGATGTTTCTCACACACTCTTGATCATGTTGGGGAGAAGATAAATGCAAATGTGCTAGATGAATTTATAAAAGTTTTGGTGGGCCTGTTTACACCAAGCCCGTAGCAAGCAAATTTTGGTTGGTCAGGCCAGGATGTAGGTGTGGTCTGTGGTCAATTAATTTCCTGTATATATTATATATAATATTAATTTAATTATTTATTTGTGTCATCTACGTACAATGTAGTTTATTATGCAATTTCAAGAAAATTACCTTCTGTCAACAAATCGACCCATTCAGCAGCCAAGTGCAAAGGATGGGATAAGACAATATATATTTTTTTAATTTTGTTATACTTTTATTTTGTAGATTGATTATATATTATTTATGCATAAATTGCAATTGTTGACTAGCACTTTCCAAAAATATTCGATCTGTAAATGGAATCTCCAATAAAATTATTTCTACAACTGTTTTGAGACAAATGGCATCTGTTCTTTGTTTATGGGCGTGGAGAAGCATCAGATTATTTAGACCGAGGCTTACTTGGCAGAAAGGAATCTGAAGAAAACTTCCGAAATTGACGGATTAGCTATTATGGGCCGCTCAATGATAGCGAGCAAACCAATAAAGCTGCTCCAGGTGAAAAATGGCGGAAAGAGAACCTAACACTGGAATAAATTAGCGTGCATGCTCTCTACACACACAACAACTAAAGCGGGTGTGGCTACGAGGTGAACATATTGGTCCGGAAAAAAACAGACCAACCGGACCGCATGCTACGCCATGAATATGCTCCCAAGTGAATAACGGGCTAGAAGGAGAACGTAACAGCTGCAAATCCTTGAACCTACGCGCACGCTCTACGCAGCAACTAAGGTGGGTGTGGCTACAAGGTGAAAATATTGGTCCGGCCAAAACCGGACCAACCGGACCGCTTGCTACGGCCATGTACACGGAGTCCAAAAGCAAAATTGGCTTGGAGGGAAGCTACTGGTTTGCCTGTTCCTGCTTACTCTAGTACCAGATGGTGGTCTAAATGGGAGGTGATGAAACATATGCTTGTCACCTTTGCTGATGTGCTTCCTTTTGTTGAGAATAATGATCTTCCCCCTTCCTCTAAAAAAATTGTTGACATTCTCAATGACCCTCCTAAGAGTCGGAAGCTGCAGATGGAACTTGCAATTACCGTTGATTTTGGTGAGCCATTTGTCAAAGCCACCTATAGATTGGAGGGAGATGGGTCACTGGCTTTTAGTGCCTATGAAGAAATTGTTAAACTTCAGGCTACTATTTCTGCCCAGAATTTCCCTAATGCTACAGCTGTTGCCAATAAATTGTCTTCAAACAGACCAACACAGAAGCAGCAATTAATAAATTATGCTACTGAGTGTATCGAGCCTGCTATTGTTTATTTCAAGCAAAAATTTGAAGGTGATCTAAAGCCAATTGTTACAGCCTTCAAATATGCCAGATATTTTGATCCAGCCAAGGTGTCTGAACTTTGTCCAAGCTCTGCTGACATTGACCAGTTGAAGGCCTTTCCTTTCCTCAATAATAAGTTGGAAGATTTGAAAGTAGAGCTTCCTATCTACATGGCAAAAGCAGATGGTGTGTCACCAACCATAGACAAGTTAGAGTGGTGGAAGAAGCACTCTAATGAGCTCCCCCATTGGTCAGCTGCATGCAAACTAGTATTACTGGTTCAGCCATCCTCTGCAGCTGCTGAGCGTGTTTTTTCACTTTTATCAAATAGTTTTGGTGAACAGCAAACTTCCTCGCTAGAAGAGACTATTGAAGCATCAATTATGCTGCAGTATAACTATAGGAAGTAATGATTCTGATGAACCTTTTGTTTGTTTTCTTGATTTTTTATTTTATTAATCGTGAGCATTATGAGCAAAATTGTGAGCATTATAGGCAAAATGAAAAGCATTATGGGTGGCATGAGTGAGAATTAGAGAATAGCATTATAGGGAAAATTTGGGGAATAATTTACCGAGCCCTAGACAGGACATCATTACTGTTTCACAAAAATATTTACTTTGTTGATGATACTCATAGTAATAATATCACCCAAAGAGAAAATTACTCTGTAAAGGGCATGGAGGCTGGGTGACAATGTATTATCAGTATGTATTCTTCAGTAGTTCATTGGACTTTCACATTACAAGTGAATATGAAAATGATAAATATATTCTGTGCACTCAATATTATGGAACCATAAAATTAATTTCAGCTGCATGCTTTCAAACAAAAGAAGAAGACAGTTTACTTGGCTATTGTGTGTACCTTATTATCATCATTGTAATAATCATGGATCAGGATCCATTTGAGTATTATACATTTCTCAAGAATAGAACACACTAGATGCCTGGTACACCTTTCCTATTGTTTAACCCACAACATGTATAATCACCGTAGAATACAGATATTCCCTGATTTTAGGGCAGGAACAGAAAATTGATAAGTACATACATCCCTATCCTTCAACAAATTAGTTGCAACAGTTTAAGCATAGGAAACTAGACTGGATAAATATGAATGAAACTACATAATACAGTAACTTTGTAGCCTGAAAGGGCATTGTTGGATGCTTGGGACCTGTATTCTCCATGAAAAAAAGAGCTAAAAATAACGTAATCAATAAAGTAAAAAGGTGATGGAGTCTGACTTATATGGGGATATTTTATATAATGTCATGTATAGGTTTTGTTCTTGCATAATCAATTGCTACATAAGTATTAATAGTCAACCTAACTAAAATACCATAGTATAGCTTACATTTTGAAGCAGATAGCTTCAAGGTACATAGAAAACTATTTTTAGAAACTACATTACAAGGTTTAGATTTAGATCAAAGACATAATTGTTTAGTAGCCAGCCAGTAGTTTTAGCACACAGTAAAAAATGGGGTGCTTAATGGGCACCTTACGGGGTGTTAGAACGGCGCCTCCTCTACAACTCCTCACATGGTGCTCCCTTAACCCCCCTAGTAGGGTGTAATGAAACACCCTTAAACACCTCTGTAGGCGTTTGTGTGGCACTCTAGACAGTGTTATGCATGCACCTCTAGCATGTGATCCAGAACACCTTTAGTGGTGCTTTAGTACACCCTTAGTAATGTTTAGTGGGCACCTTTTTCAGTGTTATTAGTACGCCCCTACAGTTCTCATATTTTTTGTTATACTTTCTTTTATAACAGTACATTCAATAAAAACAATGAATATGAGTAAAATAAATGATAATCATGTTCATGACTTCACTATAGTTTGCTTGTATTGTTCACAGAAATAACCTTCAGTCATTTCTTCAAATTTCTGGACATTTTGAGAAAATTGGTGCACTGAAGGTCTCCACACTCTCGCCTAAATGGAAATAATAACATTAAACTGATCATATAATATGCTGAAAAATCACCAAATGTATTTGTTTGAATTGACTCCATTATCAAACACTCACTCTAGTTATAATTTTAAAAAATACTCAAAGTTGAACAGCCAAGCATATACACAATCACTGAATAAATCCTCATTCTATGTTTATTTTCACTTTAGTTGGTTACGACTCCTCACACACACACAACTAATTATAATATTCTACTTAGACCCTTTACCAAGTAAAGGCAGATATGCCATGGTATACACATTTCCTCGATAACTTGTAGACTAGGTTGCACTCTACACACCTGACTGCTCTATGAAACATTGTGTACCATCATGAAACTAGTGGAGACCTCTGTATATTAATACAACTCCTATGTGGCCTACATATATATAAGTACTTTTTAGTTATAAAAAAGATATTTTAATATGACAACCCTTTACCTAAAGACATTCAATGACCGTTGCATATAGGCTGACATTGCTAACCCTTATCTCCTTTTAAATTGTGCGGGTTGGAGGAAAGGGTCTGGGGACTCTTAGTGCCAATGACCAGTTCAAAATGAATTTTTGTGCATGCGCTAATTAAGCCTAATTATGGACACTCGGGTAGTCCTGCAGTCTATTATCCAAGAGAGGTACCTCACTTTGCAATTTATATGCTATGTCAGTCTCAGAAGGCGCTTGTATTGCATGGTAGTGAAAAATATTGCCTTACTTTTTATCAAACGACCTCGCTCGGGTTTGAAGGTATCAATCTCTTTGAGGTGAAGTATACAAGCATTGCGGTGAATATTTGTAATGGGTGGAGAGCGCCAGAATCTGGCGCTCTGGACTGATCATTAGTACTAAAGTCCCCAGACCCTTTCCTCTTCCCCCGCACCATATTAAAAGGAGGTAAGGGTCGGCAAAGCCAGACTATGCTGTATAGTGGATCCTTGAAATTCTTAAAATACCACATTTTAGCTTTCTAAACTATGATGTTTAGTTTTTCCCCACTGGCTTCACTTCAATGAAAGAGCCTGCACTGTTTGCCAAAGTATTCTTAAGAGGCATTACTTTTTAGCATGACGACCATTTACCAAACCAAACTATATACAGGTCCTAGTTAATCGTTATGTTGCCTTGACAAACATTTGCAATAAAGTGAGGATTCATAAATATCACCTTAGTATGCACTTAAATTGATAAGAGGGCTACTCCCTTCTGCCACCTTCCCATCACTATCTCTGTCATACAGGTATTGTCTGGTAAAAAATTTCAACATCATTTAAATGTCAGTGTTCTCAATTAGATAGGTTTCCTATTTAAAATTCACATATTTTCCCAAATGTTTTCACAGTCGGAAAAATGAGGCTCTACTATACGGGTGGGACAGCGTCATGTTAAAGACTCAACATCTACCTTACGCGTAAAAAGAAATGCTAGAAATGGCTTTGCATGACTCAAGCCATGTACATAGGGAGGAACACAATGAAAGACCAAGGGCATGACACGACAAGGTATTCAGACTAGAATAAAGTGAATTTAAGAGGAGCTAAACGCAGGGCAAAGTTAATCTACAAACACACAAAACTTCAGATGTGCATAGCTCATGCAACTTAGTACTTAACTGACCACCCCCTAGGTAATCACTTACTCAAACATCTCACATCTGTGAATACTCCAGATAGCCACAGTTCTACAGGGACTTGTTTTAGGTTACTGAGTACACCTGCATGAAAAAAGAAATATTCAGATTATAAATCATCACATAAGAATCAATACCTCCATTTCTAGCTAAATTTACGTAACATTTTATAGTGTCAATTTGTACCAAGTGTCAAGGCTAACTGATTGAGATGTGATTGTCTGATCAGGCCTTTCGAAATAATTGTACTGATACTGTGTTAAGTAGTTACAATCACCATGATGTATAAGTACACAATTATTATTCATCACAAGGTAAACTCCATTAGCAAAGAAATAGGCCAAAAAATCTAGCCAGCTAAACCCTTTACCGATTACTACCAACTACCAACTACTAACTGATATCCTTTACCCAATAGAAATTTTGTGCACTAGTGAAAAATAAAACAAAACAGAAACACCCACACGAAATATTGGGCTTACAAATTGCTTACATAAAAAACAAGTAGTTGGGGAGATGTTAGTACATATTATAACCATGATAAAAACGCTTTAGTTTCTTCAAATTTACTCTTTCACCAGCTGACTCCTACTAAGGTAAAGGGGCATGGTTCTACCAAAGTATTAAATAAAAAAGAATTAGGCTAAGGGACATGGTTCTACCAAAGTATTAAATAGAAATGTATTAGGTAAATGTACATAGTTCTACCTGTCTGGCATAGCCAGACACTTTACCTACCGCATAGCGGGGAAAGGGTCTGGTCAAATGCAATAGTATGACCTGTTCTGGTTCCCCACGTTAAGTGGGGGAAACCGCAATGGCCATTAGCTAACCGCGCTATCCTAATAAAATGCGTGTAAAAATCGGATCTCTGCTGCAGCATCCAGGCGGGCTAGCAATGGCGACTTGCTGCACATGCAGGAGTGATCTATCTACTGTTCAGGCGAAGAAGCGGAGGAAGAAATTATATGGTATTAGCTAGAAAAGAAGCTGTGACGTTATTAAGCTTCACAAAATATCTGAGCTGGAGCAACAACTCAAGCTGTTAGATCAGAGTGACTTCCGCATATAGCTTCTTTCATCTTTTCTTTCAGTGACACCAAGTAACTGCATGCTCTCCCTCATTGCACCTTCTGCATCCACACTTGAAATCCACACTTTAATTAACAAGCTAAAAAAATGAAATGCGTGCTGCAGAATTGTGCTGCAGAATTGTGCGCATTTTGTGGTAAAATTGACATTTCACGCACCAATGTATGATGAGTCAGAACAGGTCATACTATTGCATTTGACCAAAGTATAAGGTAAAGGGACATGGTTCTACCAAAAGAGGTAAAAAGTATTAGGTAAAGGGACATGGTTCTACCCTTTACCCACTAACTATGTATTAGGTACGATATGGTTCTACCAAAAGTATTAGGTAATAAAGTAATAGGTAAAGGGTCATGTAATAGGTAAAGGGGTATGTAATAGGCAAAGAGACATGGTTCTCCCCTTTACCCACTAACTATGTATTAGGTAAAGGTACACAATCCCCACTACTTCTCCCCACGCTCGCTAGCTCGCTAGCCGAATAGTCTGGAGGAGCGCAGTAATTTAAACAAACTTACAGATAGTCAATACAATAGGAAAATATGTTTTATGAAGTCACACTAACACAACTTACTTGTCGAATGTCCCCATCACAACCCACTACTTCTCTCCCCACGCTCGAGCTACGAATAGTCTGGAGCGGCGCGCAGTAATTGAAACAAACTTACTCCGCCCACTCTGCACGCATGCTCATATTCAATTCCTCAGTTTTTAGCTTTGGATATTGTGTGGGCGGGGAAAAAAATACGCGGCGACGTCTCTCTCTAACTGTGACGACTTACTTGTGGACGTATACTCTGAGGCAATGACGGGAGGGGGCTCAGCTGCGCCATGCATGTTTTAGCAAGGAAAGTTGTAAAAGGTGAGTTTTAATGTTTTTTGTGGCACATATAACCCATAGCCAGCACTTTGAATTAGGGGTTCTAATTTTGCACCCTAAAGCCACATACACTGTTTTGTTTTCTTCAATCATTTTTACACATAATTAAAAATGTTGATGTAGATAGCTATCTATATTGATGACACTAATTTAGTCTCTATAGCTAAGTTCATTGAATACTGAATGATTACAAGGCCGTAGGAAGCAAATTTCAAGTGGTCTGGCCAGGAAATGGGTGTGGTCTCAATAAAGTTCAAAATCGTAATTTTAGAAATACAATAAAATACAAAAACACTAAAGTTTAAAATTTATACGAATGGTCCTTATGAACATAGGATAGTTTGGCCTTTCTTGAGAACCCGCACGAGATGCTATTAGCTATTTTCTTCTATTGTATCCAAGGAGGCAGAGGTCTGGCAGAGCACTACACCTTTGAATGGAGGAAAGGCCATTTAGAAAACCAGGGGGAACTCCCTCCTTAATACGGGCTTATCCTTCCCGAAACTTTGGTTCAGGAAAATCTAAGTTGCGTGGCTGGTGTCGAACAGCACGCGGTAATGGACCTCTGAGTAGTGTAAGCAGTAAGCGGGTGAGGTCGGGGTGTGGTCTCGCAGAAAAAGTGGTCGGGCCAAAACCCAACCAGCCATACCACTTCCTACGGCCTTGATGAATACTTAACTGATAGTGGCAGAGATAGCATATGAAAAGTGGGAGGGGGGGGTGCTACGGCCACCTTTCAGGTTGGCTATCATACACTGAGAGTGCATCATGTTGTACATGAATAGCTAGTACTTTTAAGAGTATATGAAATTTGATTGCTGTAATTGACTTTAACCTCTATGAAGTATTCTAAAATTCCTTTATCCCACAATATGGGGGGGGGGGAAGTCCCCCTCCTAAAAAGTAAGGGGGCTCAAGCCCTCATCTGCCCCCTGGATTCTCTGCCACTGTGATAGTGCAATAGACTTCTCGCATAGTTGGCTTCTAATAACAACGAAGGATGAACCGATACTCAAACTCCTACAGGTTCATATGCCTTGTAACTAAGAATTTAAATTGTAGTACTGGGTTGGTTAGGATTAGATGGACCTTACTGAAGTTTAGATTTAATCATCTGTCCCAATGTGTTTGATTGATCGCAACCCTTCACAATCGTTTTTATCGTGTTGTTGTAGATGGTCTCTGTAGTTGTGTTACAGGTGTTGTGTCTGCCTCTCTCTTCATCGTGGTCCATGACTACTGTGAAGCTATCTCGGGGGATGGGGGTGGTTGTGTGGGAGTGGCTTCTCCTGGTTCAGTGCCGTCTTCTGTCCGGTTGTCGCTTAATCGGTTAGTGTTGTTTCTTGTTGTGTGCCTTGTGGAGGTTGACTCTTGTTTAGAAACATGGTGGTGGGGAGTGGGGGGTATGGTAAACTATGCCCGCGGGCTATAAATTAGTTATGAACCAATATTTTTTTATAACTGAGTATTGCTGGATTTTATTTCTCTAACTGAGCTGGTCATCCGGTAGGGAAAAAAATTGGCACAATATGTGTGAACAGTACCATTTGATTAGTGAATCCTGCTTGTCTTGGCTAATACCTCATCACGATGATAGCCCAGTTGCCTGTGTTTGTTGATTACGTTTGTGGTACTTTAGATAGGTGTTGCACAATTACCACTGAGTGTTCACACGTATGGTGGTCTCGCTGAAACAATAGAATATCCAGTGTATGAGTGTTGTGCTGTGCTTATTATTTTGTATCGCTAAGGCTTATTCCATTTAATGCACTCCCAATGTGTGGATAGAACCTAAGTTAATATTATTACGGTTTGTTAATCAGTGAGTTTGTGATAGTAATGACTGTTGTCTGAAAAATGATTCACCAAATTGAGGGAACTTCAGATCACAATGAGACAAAAGGAATTTTGTTGTACATATATATTTTTGTTGTCATCACTTACCTGGCAGTTCTGTTTGAAGTATTAACGCAGCCGCAATTACAGAAAAATGTATACAATTGTATTTAATTTGGAATATTAAAAAAAAAATTCCGGTAATTGCATTTTGTTTAGCTACATAGAGTACTGGTAGAACCTCTCGTATCCGGACTCCTCACCTCTATTATCCGGGTGCCTAAATCTGGACAAAATCAATTAAATGAGTGGGTGGATTGACATTCTAGTGACCTTTCCAGGCAAAACTAGATTGAAAATACTTTGTCTCAGAGATACGGTCACTTTCAGAGTTACCGGCACCCACTGGTCCCAAGGCGCCCGGATAAGAAAGGTTCTACTGTATATATATTTATTGCAGCCTTGATATTTTTAGCTTGAATATTTCTGCATCACGCGAGCGTTCTGTATTTTCCCATAATTGTATGCTTGTTATTGAATGCTCGAATAAGCACGCACGTGGCAAGTAAAATCAATTAGAATTGTATTGTAACCGATTAAGAAACAATATCAAGGCAGCAATGAATCACTTATCACACTCATTGTACAATATGGGAATGATATTTTACTCTCACACAATATTTCACTTTCTCTTCGGCTCATGAAAATATTTTGCATGCTTCTAAAATATTTTCCCATATTGCACTCTGACTCGTGCTACAAGTATTATGTATGTATTTGCAATGTATTTCAATACTCTGGTTGAATATTAGCTGGCCTCAAAATTTTCAATCTGTATTTGTGACCATCTACAGAAAAACCGGGCACAACGCGGCACCCTTCGAAAAATTTTTTGGCACTTACAGAGTTGTCAGCGTCCAGATATTGAGCTCTCCAAGTTTTATCGTCGTAGCTTAAGTCGTTCCCACTATAATAGATTTAACCGTTCCCTTCCGTCGGCTTGAAACAATACATTTTTAAGAAATCGATCGATATTTTCTCGATATTTACGTTCGCCGCGTTGTGCCCGGTTTTCCTGTAGACGGTCACATTTTATCATGACATTGTATTACTGTAGTATTGTGTCATTAAAATAATAATAGAGATGTTGTTGTTTTTGTTGTTGTTATGCTATCAATGTCTACTGTGAGCCTGAACACATGATATGAAAATAGATATTGAATTATGCATGATTGTGGCGTGATGAAGGTGGTGGGATTAGGTTACGTTTCACAAAGTGTATAAGTTCAGATTGGAAGTTGATTTTAGGCCTGTATATTATATATAATATATATAATTTATATTTTTTTTTGGTTTTTATGTAGCTTGATGGACTGAAGTCTTGTGACACTGAAGCTGTGAACTCTGATGACCAGTACATAAAATCCAACATCTTTATTGCCACTTTGTGTGTTATATAATATGTATTCTATTGTAATGAATAACTTCTTCTTTTTTTTATTATTGTTTATTATTATTACCGGTAATATTATTATTATTATAATGATTAATAACATTGATTTTATGATCACAGCAAAAAAGGAGAATGTAAATTGGTAAATATTAGCTATTATAAAAATGAAGGTCACTTGACGCCGCTGATTGTCCCCAGGATAGCCACATAGTTCGCTCTTTATTAAATTAAAATGTACTCTAATAAACTACTTTGACTTGACGTCTTGGAAAGGTAAGGGTTGTCCAAGCATAGGGAGTTGGGTCATCTGAACATTTACAAAATAGTGGTAGTTCATTATCTAATAAGTTGTACTAGAATGAAGAACACTGGAGACATTTTCACACGTTTGATATAGATTATATTAGTGCATAGCATACCACCTCGAATCATAAAATCAGCAACATGTTTGAACATAAGTTACTACATTATCAGACTATACATTATAGATAAACATATTAGGCAAACTATGAAACAAGTTATATACAGTGAAGTCTCCGATAAAGGACACTCCGACGAATGGACTATGTATTGATAATCTCTCTTAGAAAGACAAACCTGAAATCCCCCAAAATTAATTCCTGCACCAAAATAATACAAATAGAATCTCCTAAGGACAATCCCTCTACAAGGGACAAAATGCGCTGAATTTATATAGCTCCCAAAGTGTCCTTTATCCGGAGACTCTACTGTATATATTTGAATTGTAAATTGGTGCGCACACACACACACACTTATATATACGTATACTTATTATACTGAGTACGGAAAAACATTTAATAGCACACCATTTTTTTAACGTGCCAAATTGGAGTGATATATGGTGAGAGAACCCACATGTATTTGCAATAAGTGATTTCTTGTACACTTCTCGTGATATTATTACTCCACCAGTTACAATTTTTTTCCATTGATTTTCCATTGATTTTGCTCACTACGCCAATGCATAAGTAGTGATGTGGAAATCATTGCATGAGTAGAAGTATAATATTATGATGCATAGTTCACAACACAATCATAAGTGATTAATTTTCTTCATTTAATGTTCCAGAATGTGGAGTTTCACCATAGAGCATTTGTGTTTAATATGGGAAATTATAACACACTAATATGTGGAAATACTTTGATATAATATCAAGGGTAAAATAAATATAATATTGAATCCTATTGGATTATCAAATGCTTGCACATGATAAAGCAGTAGCCATAATGTGTTCCAATGCCATACGTAGCAAAGATTGTGGTTGAGCACTGTTTTTGTGCTTCCAAGTTCTTATGCTGATTATTGTATACAATTAGTACTTTCGAGGCAATGTTAGAATCCACGTAGGTATATTTTATGCATATGTATGAATTGAATAAAAACCACCAGGTAACATCTAGCAACATGTATGCACAATACAAACATACATACACACACAGCAAATTATATATTTAATTTGGTAGATGTTTTTTAATGAACTTATCTTTCCGAAAATTTAACTACATACAGTAGAATGTCAGTTATCCGAAAACAACCAAAACTCAATAGTGGCACGTGCAGTCACGAATTATTTGCTTGACCACACCCTCTCATAGCACTCTACAATACATTTTTCTATAGGATTCAGTTATCCGAACACCCCTCGGTCCCAGTGTGTTCGAATATGTGACATTCTACTGTATTCAATAGCTAATCAGTCACACAAGAACATGAGAAAACAAGTATTTTGTATAACAATGCGCACCTCATTGGTGAGGACAATTATTGTGTGTGTGTGTGTATGTGTGTGCAGAACTGAGAAGATATACAATAATTTATTCAACTGTCAGACTGGTTTGTTACCACACTATAACACAACCTATCCTCTGCCTGGCGTATGTTCACAGGAAGTGTATTACCAACAGTTGTATGTTCATCACTGACAAAATTTGGTAAATATATCTTTTTATCTTTTTCAGCAAGCTGGTTCCCTTCGCAAATTCAATTAATACAGCCACTCCTTGCATGTTTTGAGCTATCGTTGAATGATTGACAGAGCACCGCAGGGATAACAGCCTCACATAGGGCACATCCCATTATAAAAGAAAACTTGGCAGCTCCATGGAGCATATATGTGTGAGTGTACGTGAGTGTGTGTGTATGTGATGTGATATGTAGTGTATGTGGAAGGAACTTCGCACAGCCTGGAGACCTCAAACGACACAAGTGTTTATAAGAACGACAGAAACCAGTGAAGGACCAGCAAGGCACTGCACAATGTGGAGTATGCCAGCGATGGTTTCGAAGTGCCGGCGGTCTTGTTGTTCATCGGCGCACCCATTCCCCAGCCGAGTTGAGGCCCTACTCACCCTCATTGGAGGGACACGTGACCCGTTGTGGGCAGTATTGAGACAAGACAAGTATGCACGTGTGTGCGTGTGCGTCCAAACTGTGTGCTTGTTTTTCTCATATCTTAACATGTTTATACTTTATACCACCACCCTCATGTCACCATGTTATTTATTGTATGTCGTCCACTGATGAAGGTCACTGTTAGTGTGATGAACCGAATTACAACAAATAAAGGCTAGTGGAGTTTCAATAAAAACCTTGTTATGTCTATCCCTAGCCAAACAGGTATATTTAAAGTAATAAATGTGTATGCTTGCATGCAAAATTTGATAGGTAGGCAACGTAGAAGCATTCATTTCTGATATATTGCCCACATGTATCGACTGGTTGCACCATTGGATATTCACATTTAAATAAATTTTTATTTTGAATAACTGAAACTGGCAATATTAAAATAATGTATGAATATGACTACAAAATACCACAAAAAAAAAAACAGCTGGAAATTTTGAAACAAGGAATCAATTTAGTTATAATAGTTACTTAGATATCCTGGACATCTTCTCTATAGAAGAATCCTGAAACAGATAATACAACAATTCACCAATAAGTTCACTTCAAGCATAGTAGAGCAAGAAGTATTGCACAAGTCAAAGAACAATAATGAGGAAATGTTAGTGAGCAAGCATTACTGCATCCTACTCGGACCGCGATGTACGAATAAAAACTAAAAGTATTGCATACACACAGTGACAACACAACTCAGGATTAGGGCTACTAACTGCTACTATTAATAAAAAGAGGCTCTAAACGGTGATCGTTAAAAAAATAAAAATAATAGTACAATGACTAAATTTACCCAAATTATGTTTTCTGTTTAACAAGAAAGTTCACAAACTGAGACTGAGCAGATGACCCCACATATCAATAACCTATAACCACGTATGAAAGCAGCCGCAAAAATTTGTGGTCAGGTTGTGGATGCGATTTCTGCGATTTCAACTTTCATCATGCACATACTTTGTAGGATTTTTCAATGTTTCGGTTTGTAACTCTACAACTAATCATATGCTATTTCTGAAAAGTAATTTCAGCCGGAATTCATAATTCATCCTTTAATGTAGACTTGAGCCCAAAGCATTACAGAAACTTCGAAAATAGTTTTCAGCCAAACAAAAAAAAAAAAGCTTTCTGAGGTACTCAAGATCGATGACCTCGCGATATAAGTCAGGAACAAAAGTGTTAAGCAGGAAGCATCGTACATAGACATTAAAGTTTCATTTGCGCATGTGTCGTTTCCCGCCCCCAAGCAAAAAATCCTGTATGAATCCCTGACATTGGTAAAAAACAACAACAAAAAACAAAAAAAAACAACACACAAACAAACAGAACAACTGTAATTTGCTTAATATCAATCCTTTATGGGTACCCCTAAGTGATAGTGTGTGTTTGTGTGTGTGTGCAAACCACATTTCATTATAATATTTTTTGGAGCATGCTAATCCATTTTAAAGCTTTCAATATCATGTCCCAAAGAAGGTTGTGAATGTACCTTTTAATTTTTAATCTATATGATACTCCCAGTAGTAGTACGCACCATCATGAGTTTGGCATGAGTACTAGTACCCAACACATGCTTGTAATTCAACATGTACCATCCACCCCCAACCAAACCATAGTGGTTGACCAGTGTCTACAAATAGCAGCTGCTTTTGTATGTGCCAGAAGATCGGAGGCTCTGCTAAATCATAGTGGTTAGTACAGAGTCTCTGTCTTCTAACACACTCACACATGCACTTTTTTTTAATTTTTTTTATAAACTCTTCATTTTTATTATGAGGGGTGAGGGTGTTCCAAGATCAATTTGTCCACTGACCTGACAACAGTCAGGCACAATCCCCTGGACTCACACACAAGTTATACATGATACACATTAAAAAAAAAAGTAGGAAAAAAAATGAAGGAAGGGAGAGAGGGACGGATGGAGGAAGAAAGGAATAAGGAGAAAGAGAGAAAAGATGAAGCAAAATAGTTTGGATAATGAGTTAATTGTTGCTTTTATTGTTTCTACATTTCTATATATATAATAATTCACACGCACACACACACACTTTTTTTTGTTAAATTTACATTATAATTAATGAGGGGTGACTGTTCCAAGTTAAGCGGGAGGGAGGATAAAGAGGACAATGAGAGAAAAGATGAAGTAAACAAACACACACACAACACACACATAGAGGTTAAGAATACATGATACACACTAAACCAAAAAAATAAGGAAGGGATAGAGGGAGGAAGGGAGGGACCAAAATTAATAAAAAGGAAAGAAAAAGAGAAAAAATAAGCAACTGAAAGTAAAAATAAAGGAACACACACGCACACTACTGATTTAAATAACAACAGTCAGGCGCAATCCCATGGACTTATACAGAGGTTGATAATACATGATACACACTGTAGCAAGCACTTGAAATGGTAAGGCCAGGGAGTGGGTGCAGTGATAAGTGTGGCTCTTGAAAAATATGGGATGTTAACAAAGATTTATATTGAAAGAGAAGATGAGGTCATATGTGCCACAAAAAATCCAGTTCAGCAGCATGCATGTAGCATATGCCCAGTTAAATATCTGACACACCCAATCTTAAACTCAAAAGTGGTCCGATCAAAGTGGATCTGCCAGATCACTTGCTACGACCATGCATACGCACCCGCACATACACACACACATACATACACACATACATACACACACATACATACACACACACATACATACGCACACTCACATACACACACATACATACATACACACATACATACACACCACACACACATACGCACACTCACATACACACACATACATACACACATACATACACACCACACACACATACTGTACAATAGAATAAAAATTAAGTTGTGGAAAAAGATTGCACAACTAGTTCAATGGTAAATTGAAACAAAGTATCTGAAAATTGTCATGTCGTACGTCTAGTACATAGTACGTTTTCACAAGATGGCGAGCAAATTTCTCTATAAAAGACTTATGGTAGCAAATAGTTTCTCCAGATGATTGGCGAGCGAGCGTAGCGAGCGAGACACTTACAGGGGTAACACAATCGAAAATCGGGGATGTTTATTTATTTATTTGTATATATGTATGGACGTATGTATGTCATTTTGTACTTTGACCCTCGCGTTTTTGTGTTAGTTATGTGTTCGACCCCGTCCCAAATTGCACTAAACAGAATCCTCCGGTTTATCGATCAGTACCCGTATCACACTAGAAATTGAATTGTTTTACCGTTTTGAATTCTTTTGCGGGTGCAGTTAAAACTTGAAAACTTAAGGGACTTCCATTTGTATTCGAGTTAGGGGCGGTGGTAAGTCAATGCGCTCTTTGTCATGGTTATAAGCCGTGCGCAACAGTATTTACTTGAAAATACATTGTCCACTAGACTACTGCGAAGGTAAGTCTGTGTAGGTGCATGTCCAGTTGTGTCAAAGCATTGTGTGTTTCAACCACTACTTAGCTAAAGAATATCACAAAGAAAACTTTTAAATAACGTGTATTGTTTTGTTTCTGTTTTTTCCCATTCCAAGCAGTTGCAGAGAGTTGTTACTATGGCACTGAAATCCCTTTACCCTGTATACGAAATTTAAAAACTGGACCTTATTTTCAGTAGCTTCAGTGTTAGAAGTCAAAATCATAATAGTATAGTCTTTAGGCTCGCTCGCCATTTGTG